>MDTB01214962.1_pt1 | contig 11032 bp, 8 predicted proteins | sample 811161 | NCBI WGS metagenome assembly MDTB01 (sample SAMN05326650, study PRJNA326480) | marine metagenome | isolation source: seawater | place: Mediterranean Sea | collected 2009
AGCATCGAGGTTCGGACAATTGGATTTTATGGCGACTGACTGCTTGCCGGGTATCCCACGGTGAGCAGCAGTTCGCAAAACCATGGGAATGTCTTTGACGTGGCCATCGTCGGTCTGGGCCCGGTAGGCGCCACGGCGGCCAACCTGCTTGGCAAGCACGAATACAAAACCGTCGTCATCGAACGGGAACCAGAGATCTACGACAAACCGCGCGCCATCTCGTTTGATCAGGAGGCCATGCGGATTTTCCAATCGATCGGCCTCACAGAGGAGATACTGACCTTCACCACGCGGTACCGCCCGGCTCTTTATCTCGGTGCCGAGGGTCAGGTTATCCGCCGGATCGATCCGTCACCGGAACCGTTTCCCTTGCATTGGCTGCCCAATTACCTGTTCAACCAGCCCGGTTTGGAAAAAGCGCTCAGACACGGCCTTAGACGTTTCGAATCCATCGATGTGAGGCTGGAGCACGAAGTGCGGTCGATGGCCCAGAAGAGGGATTACGTTAGGCTCACCGTCCAGGATCTTCAACGTGGGACGGAATATGACCTTTCCGCGCACTATGTCTGGGCCTGTGACGGCGCTGGAAGTCCGGTTCGGCACCTGATGGACCTGCCCCTCGAGGACTTGGACTTTGACGAGGAATGGATTGTGATTGACGTTAAGGTGAACGATCCAACAATATTGCCGGAAACCAACATCCAATATTGCGAGCCCACCCGTCCTTCGACTTATGTCGTGGGGCCCGGCAATCACCGACGCTGGGAACTCATGCTCAACCCCGGTGAGTCGCCCGAGGAGGTTGCGAAAGAGGAGCGTATTCTGGACCTGCTGCGTCGCTGGGGGGAGCCATCGAATTTCGATATCTGGCGCGCCGCCGTCTATCGCTTCCACGCACTGGTGGCGATAACCTGGTCGAAAGGCCGTGTTTATCTTTTGGGTGATGCCGCCCATCAGACGCCTCCTTTCATGGGTCAGGGAATGTGTCAGGGCATCCGGGACGCCGCGAACCTGATCTGGAAGCTCAATCAAGTTGAACGCTTCAAGGCACCGGCCACGCTTTTTGCGCATTATGAACGGGAACGGAAACCCCATGTCAAAGCCCTGACGGAGTTCACAAAATTATTGGGTAAGACCATTTGCGAACGGGACCCGGCCAAGGCCAGGGCGCGCGATGCCCGCCTGGAGGAAGATCTTCGCAGCGGCCGCATGGTGACCGTCCGGCAAAATCTGATTCCCAATTTGACAGAAGGCGTTCTCGATCTCGCAAATGGTGTGCCAGTGGGTCCGGCAGGCCGTTTGTTTCCACAGCCAGCCGTGATCGACTGCGCAGGCACAGAGGCCCTGCTGGATGACATCATCGGCGCAGGCTTTCTCCTGGTCGTGCAACGGCCGGACATGCTGGATGGCCTCTCCGGCGAGGACCGGGATTGGTTCGAGCGCAGTGGCGGCCAAATCGTCGTGGTCACGGACACACCCTCCGGCGCCGAGGGCCAGATCACGGCCATGAACACTGTCTTATCCAGCGTTTTCGATGCGTGGGAGTGTTCGGCCCTGCTGGTCCGTCCGGATAAGTACATCTTCGGTGCCGCAGCCGATGCGCACGCCACCGGCGCGCTCCTGAACAGGTTGCGGCCCTTCATTTCTTAGTCGCGTCCTATTGCGCCCCTTGCATCCGGTTTAACCCTGTCTCTTTTCTTAGCCGGGCGACTCGGCTAAGAGTCGGGTCATGACAGACCGCATTCTCATCATCGACTTTGGCTCTCAAGTCACTCAGTTGATTGCCCGCCGGGTCCGGGAATCCGGAATCTATTCTGAAATCCATCCGTTCAATAAAGTCTCTGAAGACAGTATCAGAGCCTTTGATCCGAAGGGTGTCATTCTCTCCGGCGGACCGGCATCGGTGACAGAAATAGACACGCCACGGGCCCCGGATGCCCTGTTTGAAATGGGTCTCCCTGTGCTGGGTATTTGTTACGGACAGCAGACGATGGTGGAACAGCTCGGCGGGGCGGTGGAACGCCATGACCAGCGGGAATTCGGCCGTGCCTCGGTCGCGGTTACGGCGGACTGCGCTCTCTTCGACGGTGCCTGGCGGCAAGGATCGGACGAACAAGTCTGGATGAGCCATGGGGACCGAGTAACCTCATTGCCAACGGGCTTTCGCGTTATCGGGACCAGCAAGGGCGCCCCTTTCGCCGCCATTGCGGACGACGAGCGGAAATTCTACGGCGTTCAATTCCATCCTGAAGTCGTCCACACCCCTCATGGTGCAGCCCTATTGAAGACCTTTACCCATGCCATCGCAGGCTGTGCGGGCGACTGGACCATGGCCGCCTTTAAGGATCAGGAGATCGCCAAGGTCAGGGAACAGGTCAAAGACGGCAGAGTGATCTGCGGATTATCAGGTGGAGTAGATTCGTCTGTCGTTGCGGTCCTGCTGCACGAAGCCATTGGCGATCAGCTGACCTGCGTCTTCGTGGATACAGGCATGATGCGCGAGGGAGAGGCTGATGAAGTTGTCGGGCTGTTTCGGGATCATTACAATATCACGCTAATCCACAGGGATGCCGCTGAATTATTTTTAGGCAAACTCGTTGGCGTCTCGGACCCCGAGCAAAAACGGAAGATCATCGGCGCAACGTTCATAGATGTTTTCGAGGAAGAAGCCCGCGGCGTGGGCGGTGCCGATTTCCTGGCCCAAGGCACACTATACCCGGATGTCATCGAGAGCGTGTCATTTCACGGCGGCCCCAGCGTGACCATCAAGTCCCATCATAACGTAGGTGGCCTGCCGGAACGCATGAACATGAAGCTGGTGGAACCCCTGCGCGAGCTCTTCAAGGACGAGGTCCGCGCGCTTGGGCGGGGATTGGGACTGCCCGACAGGTTCGTCGGCCGCCATCCGTTCCCAGGCCCGGGCCTTGCGATCCGCATTCCCGGTACCATTACCGGGGAGAAACTAGACGTTCTTCGGAAAGCAGATGCCATTTATCTCCAAGAAATCCGTCAAGCCGGTCTGTATGATGAGATTTGGCAGGCGTTTGCCGTTCTGTTGCCCGTGCAGACCGTCGGAGTCATGGGCGACGCTCGCACCTATGACCATGTCTGTGCCCTGCGCGCAGTCACATCAACCGACGGCATGACTGCCGATTTTTATCCCTTCGACATGACCTTCCTAGGCCACGCTGCCAACCGCATCATCAACGAAGTCCGCGGCATCAACCGGGTGGTTTACGACATCACCTCCAAACCGCCGGGCACGATCGAGTGGGAATGAGTAAAAACTTACAAGTTATTGATTTTATTGTATTTTTTAGTTTCTTAACTTTAAAAAATAATGATAAAACGACTGCCTAAGTTATTGAAAAGGCTGAACTGCAGTCACTGGAACTTTGAAAACACATGCACTACGGCTCTGAATAATACACCGCTAATCAAAAATGTGAGTAAGGTAGATTGGATTGCTGAGGATATGGTGGATCCATTGAAGATTTTAGTATTTACCGTAAATAGAATAAAGACCTGGCGGAACTAAGTAACGTAATACGTTACATCCAGATAAATTTTTGATCACGCTAGTCACGTGGTGTGGGTTTATTGCCGAGAAGGAAATTGAAGGCGCCCATAAATGTCGCTCCATCTCTCGTAAAACGTTTTACGTTGAGTGTAAAAAGATAAAAAAGAGCTTTTGGAGCTCGCTTCAATAGTAATGAAATTCCCTTATTTCGGGCGTGCTTTGAACCCTTGTGCTTCTTGAGTAGATATAAAGTACCCCACGCAAAGTTCCAATCTTTTCGCCAATGCTGCTTAACGGACGTTTGCGTAGAACCACTGTTAATGTGATGTGCAGTGATGTTGGGCATTATTATAAGATTATAGCCAATTTTTGTTAGTCGATACGATAGATCACAGTCCTCGGTATATGCAAAAATATTTTCGTCAAAACCTCCCACTTTCTTCAGTGCGTCGGTGCGATATAACGCTACAGCGCTCGAAGCAAACCAGGTACAAAAGTTTCCGCCAATCTCAAATGTTTCTTTACTGCAACTTAATTCTCCCGGCCCCATAACCCAAAATTCTATGCCTTGCCCTTTTGTAAATAATCCGGGCGCTACGCACGCGGTTTTGTCATCTTCTTTGATTACTGAATACATATCGTGAAGAATTTTTGGATCAATTGTTGTGTCGGGGGAAACGGTCAGAACAAAGGGAGTATTAACCGACATTAATGCGCGATTTACTGCACTGCCATATCCCTCGTTTTTACTATTTCTGACAATCATAAAATTAGGATATTTGTCTCTTATTTGAGCAACAGATCCATCCCAACTTGCATTGTCGACGATGATAGTTTTTTCGACCTCGGAAATACCCTCGAAGCACTTCTCAATAATTCGACCTGAATTATAGTTAACAATTACAGCTGATACATCACTTTTCATAAAACGATACCAAATCAATTTTTTGGACGATTCAAAATATTTTCTAAACTCACTGCATATGAATCCCGATTTGAAAGAATTGGATTTTTAATTGGCCAGTTAATCCCTAACTGCGAATCATTCGAGCTAACAATACCTTCGGACGGTGAATACCTAAGTTTTGTTAGCTTATAGAAAACAATAGCGTCTACGTCCGAAACAACTTGAAATATATAAGCAAAACCATCAGGTATCCATAGGTGTTGCTCTGAGCCCGCTGATAAATCTATCGGTATCCATTGAGAGATGGTTGGGGACTCAGTTTGAGTATCAAGTATTACGTCTCCAATTCTACTCCCAAGAGTGTTACTGGTTTTCCTCGTGCGGTGAAGGCCACGAACAGTCCCGAAGCAGGGTGTCGATTAACTGTCTTGGTAAAATCTAGTATTGATTCCTAAATCAGAAAAATCTTTACCCAAATAGAATGTAGAACAGTTGCGTGAAACATTGTAAATCTCAGACCCAATTAATTTAGGACCAGGCAGTTCTAGATCTGTTAATTTCATCAGCGATCGTGGATTAAAAATTTCAGGTATCTCCCGTACGATGAATTTTTTAATTTATCTGAGTATTCCTCAATCTTTTTTTGTCTACCCAGCCCAGAACCAAAGCAATTTTTTATGATTATTAAGAATTATTACTCGAGCTTAACTAAGATGGTGCCTTCATTAACACAATGAAATCTATAGTCTTTTGCCATTGCTTTATAAACTAAAGAAGAATAATTATTTTTATTAAGATTCAGGATCTTTTCAGAAAAAACAACAATATCCCTAGCCTGTCCCTTTCGGCTTCCAAACAATAAATCTTCAAGATTTATAGGTCGCGAAAATCCTATTAGCTCAGTTTCCAAAGTAATTAAATCCAAATTATTTTTCTTAGCATAAGAGATGATAGATTCTTGCTGAATGGTCTGAGAAATTGAAAAACCATCAAATATTTGATATTGGTTGAGATATCCCAATGCAGTAATACTTTTATGTTGCAATACCGGTGGGCCTTGTTCAGCATCAACAGAAAAAGGCACGAAAAATTTCTTATTCTTCCTTCCAATATCTCCATCTACAGATACTCTAAAGTCAAAAGACACTCTTATATCTTTTGACTTATTAGTCTTCGTACCATGAAGAGCTTTTGTGGGAAATACGAGAAATTCTCCATAATCACATTCAGCAAAATGAGACCTAGGCTCGCAATAATCTTGGATTTCTGCAAGCGAGGGGGCTTCTTTGTAAAATTTTTCGAGGGCTAGATCATTCTCATTTTGATCGAAAAACGCAAGGGATTGAGTGCCTCTCACATTTGTAAGAGGAACCCAGATATTTTTTATCTCATCTCCATGACCATACCAACAGTCATTATGAAAATTGACAGATCGACAATTTGGGAACGCGATTCTTATTGAAGGTATTTGCTGAAATAGGAAATCGTAATTAAATCTTTTTGCGATATATTCGCTCATAAATCTCTGATACATCAGAGAAAATTCTTCTGTATGGAAAAAGCCGTAAAAGATCTGGGCTATAATATTAACTTCCGAACTTTTAAAAAATTGTGGAATCTCCTCTAACCGCTGAATATCGATGTGTGCTTTGTTTGATAAATGCTTTAGAGACGCACCCAAAAAATCGACATCTTCAATATTAAAATCACATATCTCGTAAAAGTGGGGTTGCTTGAGTGGCATAATTTTTCGATTGGTTAATTACGGTTTTTAAAAGTTATGTGATAATTCAAAGGCTCACGAAACGTAAAAAAGACTGGGCCAATCAACATTTGAGAATTTTTTCCACAGAATAACGAATTTTGATTCAAGTTCATTTATTCATAGTCCCGATAATTCCACCGGAATAAAATATATTAAGTCTGCGAGAAAGTGTTATAGTTTGAGTTCACGAAAGCCTCGGTAAGATTTATTTTAGTAGGTGAGTTTAATTAGGCCTACCTTTCAAATTCTCCCAACCAAACCTAGTAAACATAATTCTAAACGAAATAAACATTACTTTCAAAAAGCTCAATGGCCTAAAGCATCGCATTTATAAGATTTTAAGCGCCAGGGATATGAAAACAATATATGTAATTTTGAATTAACTACGATATTACGTGAGGTGAGTGCTTTTACGCGAGATGCCGTAGTCCGGGTCTGGAAACACAGGGTCCTCCTTATCGACTATGCTGGCGTGCCGTATCCTCAGCATAATTTTACTAATGACAGAACCCACTGATGGCGAGAAGCTACTCGCCCTCCTAAATACTTTTTTCAATCGATTAAATTCAGTCACCGACTTATGAGAGCTTACTCAAAAAGATAGTTGTCGTACCCACGTTTGGCGCGGAACGCTTGAGGCCTGACTCTGCAACTAACAAAAGCCTAGTTCTCAACCTATTCTCTCGCTACTGGCTCTCATCGCACCTAATTCCTTCAAACCTTAACGGTTCAGGCATCTGGTTCGGAACTATTTCGGTGCCACTATCCTCTCACTTTCATATGATTATTGGCTCGCAGCGATGACCCATTGGGTGCTCGTTTATTTATCCTAAAGGCCGCCAAATAAGGCATGGACACTGATAGCGAGGCATTCTCGCTCTTAGCACTCGCGACTCAACTATATTTTTACAAATGCGCTTAATAAGCAAAGTCAAAACCAAAATGTAATAAATTAATCAGTCAAACGAGGTAAGAAATTTTTTGGTCAGCCCCTTGTAGATGCCGTATTGATAATGCTTGGCTGGCGCGTCATCGGATTACGAAAAATTCTCCGCAAAAATAATAGCGTAGTCTGCTCCCCCAAAAAACTAAGGGAGATACCACCTAGCATTAATCAAAAGAACGAAGTCATATTGTTTTCGCGGGAGTGCCTGCATAGGCGTAAAGGATACACATGGGGTTAGCGAGGCTGATACTCGACCATGAGCACAATACGGAGCACTGCAATGCCACAAGACCAAATATGTAATTTTTAAATTGGGCAACGAAAAAAAGCACAAGATTATTAAGCCTTCAGAGAGCTTAATTAGAACGACGATCTGAATAAGGTAAAGAACATAAAAAATCGATTTGGGACAAAATTTAAGTGCTAACTTACAGTTTAATTACAAAAGATAATAAAAAGCAGTAAAAAAAGTGTTTCCAAAATATTTCTTCTATCGTTACTTGATAATTATAAGTAAAATAAAAATAAAAAAATAAAAATTAGGCACCGAAAAAATGCACATCACTTGTAAGATAATAATAATTCAAATAAAATCCAAATAAAATTTATAATATATTTGATTACTTATTTGTAGTTTACAAAAATGAACCCAGTGTTTATTTTGGAAAAATACAATTTCACCATCAAGAATATTTTTATGTCTTTTCCTTCTTCACCAAATAATAAGTCGAAACTCGCACCCTTGTGGGATTCTGTTAAAGAATTATACCGGGATTTCGATTTGCAATCTTTCCGAGCTATAGGGGGCGTGAACGATAGGCTGGGGGTATGGGGCGCCAAACACAATAGCTCACGTTATTACAAGTCCCTTATGTTTGAATTCTCTATGTACTTAAACAATATGTTGTTCGAAAAAGGCATAGACGATGTGAGAGATATAACCGCCACCCTGAACAAAATAAAAAATCAGAATTTGGGCTCTCCGCCCACTATTCGCTTAGATGAGACCGATGTATCCTTAGACTATTTGTGGGGACTTGAAGAATACATATTCTGTTTAGACGTATTGTCCGAGGTCGACAGCGTATGTGAAATTGGTGCTGGGTTTGGGCGAACTTGTCATACGTTCTTGTCTCTAACCGATATCAATAGTTACACTATTGTTGATTTGCCAGAAGTTCTCGCATTGTCAAATGCATATTTGTCAAAAGTTTTAGATAAAAAAGAATACGAAAAAATAAGATTTGTCTCAGCAAATGATTGTGCTTCCGTTCAGGAATTTGATTTGGCAATTAATATAAACTCTTTGCAAGAAATGCCTAACGCAGTGGGTTGCGCATATTTAGAATTTATATCTATGAGGTCGCAATTCTTTTTTACGAAAAATGCTTTAGGAAAATATTCTCCCTCCGATATCGACTTGGAAATAACAAACACTAACGAGTATGAGTCGGCGATGGTAATGGGTTTAATAACTGATAAATTCAAATTGTTCGACATCAATAGAAGGAAGGAAGCAGTGAAAATTTACCATGAGACATATTGTCCAATTGGGTTCACTCTTCTAAAGACGCAACGAGGATTTGGGCAACATTTATCTTACGAACTTTCCTTGTTCAATAAATATAGTGGGCGTCAGGTTTGAGGGTTCCAAAGCACCTCATACAGCAGGCTTGTTTTATTAAACTTATTTAATTGTCGAGGATAACTAAGGTCAGCTAATCTATGCCAACCAGACGGGCAGAGAGTCCGAAAACCGTCCCCATAACCAAACAGTAACCCAGCGAGCGTGAGATACTCTTGCACACTCGATTGCGGACCCAATGAGTCCACTCGCTAATCTACGGATTTTTTTCATCAGAACCATTAAAAAATCGCAAAAATGAGATTTGGTAGGTTTAGGACGCACTAATTCTCTTTAAACAACTTCAAAACCCACTTTTTTTGACATCCCTCCACCCGCCACAAAAAACGGAATTACGCTGATTGTCGCTAATGGCATAAGCTGACGCCCTAATTCTGATGGATAATGAATGAAAAATATGCCGATCATCAAGATAACCACGTACCCAAAGCAAACGCATAGGCTAGACAACGCAATTTTTCGGCAAACTTCACGGTCAAGGTTACAATGATTTCCAACTATTAGGGTTGTTAACCACCCCGCAAAGAATCCAATAATCGCCGGGATAGCAACCATTGTTACCAAAATGGCTAAAAGAATTCTCCAACTCTCGAGGTTAATTGCCAAACGTTGGTTATGTTCAGGTGAAAACAACTGACCGAGATTCAAAACTTCATCGCTGTTAACATCGTACATCAACCTCATTCCACTTAGATTACCAGCTATAAGTATTAATATTAGAGTGATAATCGCGCCACTGCCAGAGGCAACAGCAAGCTTAAACAGGCGATAAAAAGCTAATTTATAGTCACCCCTCGGGGACTCCAAACAATGTAGCAGTAATATCGTTAAAATCATTACCACACCAAGGTATTCGAATGTAGCTTGGGCGATTGCGGCTATGGCAGCGACAGGGAGTAAACTACCCTTCCATTTGGTCGACAGGTAGTGGATTGAGAAAAGTAAAAACGCAAGAGATAAGAAATCGCTTCTTTTATAAGGTTCAGAATATAAGAAATAGTACTGTGGCCATTCGATAAAAATCGTAACAAAATTAAAAAAAATATTTATAATAATCGGATGCCAACCAAGTATGGCATAAAACAAAACTATAAAAAATATATACCTTGTAATAAAATTATCAGAAAACTTTACTACAAAAAAATAAACGCTAGACAAACATGCCAGAATATAAATAAAAAGCCCTATAAACGGTAATGTAGAATATTTAAAAGTGTATAAAGAGTTCCTCTCATTGATCTGAATAACGGCATCTGGATCTCCCGAGAAGAATAGAGATTCTGCCACATTCCAAAATAAAAGTTTAGAGACGCCGATCGCAAAAAATTCCGATGCACCATGCAAGATCGATGGCAAAATCCGAGTGCATGGCCTTAATTCGGAGAGACAACCAAAAAAAGAAAAACCACTGGTAATGCTCTCTCCGTCAAAATAAAGGCTCCATTGAGTTCTCAGAAAAACCACAAAAATACAACAAACAAAGAATAAACCAATCAACAGGACATCATGGACATATAGTTTGTTCATTTAATTCCATACCAAGAATCAGTATGTTCCTTTAATTGATATAAACCCGTTTATCGTGACAATATCGGGCTATAGCGATGTTACAATAAACATAAATGTAATTATATTTTATAAAAGACAATATATTTGCAAAAAATATTAAAACTCTTGTAAACTTCCAATATAAGAGCGCTGTTACGATCAACTATATTCGATTAATCATTAATCTGGTCGACTATCACGTAGGGGGGCCGGGTTTTGATATCAGAATGCATATCCGCAATAAATTCTCCTACTATGCCGATAAATAGCAAATTTAGGCCGCCAAACAGTGTTATCAAAACCATCACTACGGACCAGCCGGTCAGTTCAACATTGAGGTAAAAAGAATTTACTGCAACTAGGCCTAAGCCAATTAAGCTCAAAAAAAGTACAATAGCACCGACATAAATCGCAAACCTCATGGGAGCCTTTGAGAAGGACATAACTCCCCATACAACCAAAGATATTAATTGAGCATAGGAATAGCTAGAAGTCCCCTGAAACCGTGGGTCCTCATCAAATTCGACTTCAGCCTTGCTGTATCCAGTCCAATTCACAATACCCCTCAACAGAAGATTACCCTCATTAAGTTGCTTGATGAGTTTTACCACCTTTCGATCAATTAATCGAAAATCAGATGCCCCTGATCGAAACTTATGATTTGTAAATAAGTTCAGCACCCAGTAACCAAGTTTTGTCGA
>MDTB01240230.1_pt1 | contig 11032 bp, 13 predicted proteins | sample 811161 | NCBI WGS metagenome assembly MDTB01 (sample SAMN05326650, study PRJNA326480) | marine metagenome | isolation source: seawater | place: Mediterranean Sea | collected 2009
TATGAAAAATATGTAGAGGAGAACCCAAGCTAATGATTGACGACAATTCTAAAGAGTTCATTAATAGGCATATCGGGTCTTCCGAAGCAGATCAGCTTAAAATGTTGCAATCCGTAGGCTATAAATCGCTTCATGATTTAATGAGAGATACGGTGCCAGAGCAAATTTTACTTAAAGATAAATTAAAAATAGATGACTCAATATCTGAAAACGATGCTTTAAGAAAATTGAAATCAATTTCTAAAAAAAATATTATATTTAGAAACTTTATTGGCATGGGTTATTATAATTCTTTTACACCCAACGTTATTTTAAGAAATATTTTAGAAAATCCAGGTTGGTACACATCGTATACACCTTACCAAGCAGAAGTAGCCCAAGGAAGATTAGAGATGCTTTTAAATTTTCAGCAATTAATTATTGATTTAACAGGAATGGATATTGCTAATGCTTCATTATTAGATGAAGCAACTGCAGCTGCAGAGGCAGTTGGCTTAAGTCAAAGAGCAACTAAAAATAAATCGAAAAAAATATTTGTTTCAGATGAATGCAACCCTCAAACCATCTCTCTTATTAAAACTAGGACTGAACCATTTGGTTTAGAATTGATTGTCGGCAATGAAGAAATTGAATTAAAAAAAATAGACGATGATATTATTTGCGGAGTGCTTTCTTATCCAGGGACTTTAGGAAAAATTAAAGATCCAAGTGAAAGCATAAGTCAGATTCACAAAAAAAAAGGAAAAGCTATCATAGTCAGCGATCTATTAGCTTTAACTAGATTAAAAACTCCCGCAGAATTAGGAGCTGATATCGCTGTAGGTAGCGCTCAAAGATTTGGTATCCCTATGGGGTACGGAGGACCGCATGCAGCTTTTTTTGCAGCTAAAGAAGAATTAAAAAGATTAATGCCTGGAAGAATTATAGGTGTATCAGTAGATCGTTATGGAAAAAAAGCTTACAGGCTATCACTTCAAACTAGAGAACAGCATATTAGAAGAGATAAAGCTACGAGTAATATTTGCACCGCACAAGCTTTATTAGCAATTATATCTGCAGCATATGCAATTTATCATGGCCCCAAAGGAATTCTTAAAATAGCTAACAGGACAACAAAACTTGCTAAATTATTTGCAGATGAAATAAAAAAAGGGGGGTTCGAAATTATTTCTGAGCACTTCTTTGACACAGTTACAATAAAGACGAAAGAAAAAACTAATGCTATTTACCAAGCAGCATTAAATGAAAAAATAAATTTGAGAAAAGTTGATGACGAAAGAATTTCTGTTGCTTTTGATGAAGCAAAAAAATTGAAGGATGTAATTATTTTGCTTAAACTATTTGGAATTTCGAAAAATATTAAACAGAATATTGAAGTTAAATTGACTAACTTACCTAATAATTTGTTAAGAACCTCGAAATATTTAACTCATCCTGTTTTTAACAAATATCATTCAGAAACTGAAATGCTAAGGTATCTCAAAAGACTAGAAGATTGCGATATTGCACTTAATAGATCCATGATTGCATTAGGCTCATGCACCATGAAATTAAACGCAGCTGCTGAATTGATTCCTATAACTTGGAAAGAATTTTCACTTCCTCATCCCTTTGTTCCAACAAATCAAATGGAAGGTTATAAATTGCTTTTCAACGATTTGATAAATGATTTAAAAGAAATAACAGGATTTGATGCAGTTTCTTTACAACCTAATTCTGGAGCCCAAGGAGAATACGCTGGCTTGATGACTATAAGAAAATTTCATAAAAACAACAATCAAGCTAATAGAAATATATGTTTAATTCCAAATTCTGCTCACGGAACTAATCCAGCTAGCGCTCAAATGAGTGGAATGAAAGTTGTAGTAATTAATTGTGACGAAGATGGGAACGTTGATATTGATGATTTAAAAAATAAAGCTGAAAAATATTCAAAAGATTTAGCAGCGTTAATGGTTACTTATCCTTCAACACACGGTGTTTTTGAGGAAAAAATAATTGAAATTTGTGAAATTATTCATAAGAGAGGTGGTCAGGTTTACATGGATGGAGCAAACTTAAACGCTTTAGTAGGCATAGCAAAACCAGGTGATTTTGGGCCTGATGTTTGTCATATAAATTTACATAAAACATTTTGTATTCCTCATGGTGGTGGGGGTCCGGGCATGGGTCCAATAGCTTGTGCAAAACATTTAGCTAACTTCTTGCCTGTTCATGAAATTATTAGAGAATCTGGTCCCAAAGACGGTATGGGAGCAGTGTCAGCTGCGCCTTGGGGAAGCTCAAGCATTCTTCCTATATCATGGATGTATATCAAAATGATGGGTGCGGAAGGATTAAAAAAAGCTTCACAAATTTCAATTCTAAATGCGAATTACATTTCTAAAAAATTATCGAAGCATTATAAAGTTTTGTATACTGGTAATAATGGCAATGTAGCTCATGAATGTATTATTGATATAAGACCAATAAAATCTTCTTCGGGTATTTCGGAAGAAGATATAGCAAAAAGATTAATTGATTTTGGTTATCATGCTCCAACAATGTCTTGGCCTGTGCCAGGAACTATTATGATTGAGCCTACGGAAAGTGAAAACTTAGAGGAAATAGATAAATTTTGTAATGCTCTAATAAAAATAAAAAAAGAAATAAGTATGGTAGAAACATCAAAATTTGATAAATTAGATAATCCACTTAAAAATGCACCACATACTTACATTGAGTTAGCCTCAAATGAATGGAAACACAAATATTCTCGTGAACAAGCCGCTTTCCCCACCGAGTATGTCAAACATAATAAATACTGGGCTCCTGTTGCAAGAGTGGATAATGTATATGGTGACAGAAACTTAGTATGTTCTTGCCCTTCTATGGAAGAGTATAAAGATGAAGCTGCTTGATATTTTTTAAATGAAAATAGCAGTTATTGGCTCTGGCATCTCAGGCTTATCAGCAGCTTATTTTTTATCAAAAAAGCACAAAGTAGATTTGTTTGAACAAAACGATCACTTTGGAGGACATTCATACACTTATGATATCAAAGAAGATGATAAAATTGTGCCAGTTGATCTTGGCTTTATAGTTTTTAATGAATTGACCTATCCAAACTTAATTAAATTTTTTAATGATTTAAATGTTCCGTTTGAAAAGAGCAATATGTCATTTTCTGTTTCTATAAAAAATACAAATATTGAATACGGAGGAAGTGGATTTAGTGCACTTTTTGCTAATAAATTAAACTTATTTAATTTAAACTTTTTAAAAATGATTAAAGAAATTATATCTTTTTACCATACCGCGCCTTCGTTACTTAATAAACAATCTCAAGAAGAAACACTAGGTAATTATTTGAACAGATCAAATTTATCGAAATATTTTGTAGACTATCACATCATACCAATGGTTGCTGCAATATGGTCTATGCCGTTCTCTAAAGCAAAAGAAATGCCATTGAAACTTTTTCTTAAATTTTTTATTAATCATGGTTTATTTAAATTAAAAAATAGACCTCAATGGTATACTGTTACCAATCGAAGTAGAACATATGTAAAAAAAATTCTTGAAAAGATAAGTGGAGAAGTTTTTAAAAACTATAAAATCAATAAGATATTAAGAAATGATGATAATATTAGAATTTTGATAGGAAATGAGTATTTAGATTACGATCAAGTTGTCCTAGCTTCTCATGCAGACCAAAGTTTAAATATGCTTGATGAAGCAACCATTCAAGAAAAAGAAATTTTAAAAAAATTTACCTATGTTTCCAATAACGCATTTTTGCATATTGATGAAAACCTAATGCCATCCAAAAAAAAAGCATGGTCTAGCTGGAATTCTATCTCAAAAGACAGCAGTACTTGTGTAACATACTGGTTAAATAAATTACAAAATTTAAAATCTAGTAAAAATTATTTTTTAACTTTAAATCCTGTTCAAGATATTCATAAAAATAAAATTATTAAAAAGGTGAATTTTACACACCCTTATTTTAATAATACAAATGTAAAACTTCAAAAAGAGCTGCATTTACTTCAGGGAAAAAAAAGAACTTGGTATTGTGGGAGTTATTTTGGTTACGGGTTCCACGAAGATGGTTTAAAATCTTCTATTGAACTTATAAAAAATTTTAAAATTTAATGAATTCTTGTATTTATAATGGGATAGTCACTCACCGTAGGTTTAAGCCTGTAAAACATGCTCTAAAATATAAGACTTTCTCATTATTACTTGATTTAGATGAAATTAAAAGTTTAACAAGAAAAATAAGTATTTTTTCCTTAAATAAATTTAATATTTTTAGTTTCTACAATAAAGATCATGGCGCTAGGGACGGCAGCTGTCTTAAGAGTTGGGTTATAGAAAATATAAAAAAATTTAAAATTTGTGAAAATATTACTACGGTTAAATTACTTTGTTATCCAAGAATTTTCGGTTATGTTTTTAATCCACTAAGTATTTTTTATTGTTATGAAAACAATAATCTTAGAGCAATTTTTTACGAGGTAAAAAACACTTTTAACGAACAACATACTTATATATTTAAGATTAAAAATAATGAAAATCTGGAACAAAAATGTAAAAAAAAATTTTATGTTTCACCCTTTATGGATATGGAAACTTATTATAATTTTAAACTTCTTAACCCTGATAATAAACTATCAGTGTTTATTAAACAAACTGATGAAAAAGAGACTGTATTAACCGCAACACAAACTGGAGATAAAAAAAAATTTACAGCTAAACAATTATTGATTAATTTTTTCAAATACCCTCTGATGACAATAAAGATAATAGGTTCGATACATTATGAAGCATTACTTTTATGGAAAAAAGGAGCAATATATAGAAAACGTGAAAATAAAGTTTTAAATAATTTAAGTTATGAGGAATTAAAATGAACTTTTTAAAAATATCTGAAAAAATAGTAATTAATAAATTAAAAAATATTAATAATGGAAATCTTAAATTAATTAATTATGATGGAAAGGTATTTCATTTTGGGAATTTAGAAAACAAACTGTCTGCAGATATTAAGATTAATAATCCTAATTTTTTTTTCAATATTATTTTAGGTGGAAGTTCTTCATTAGGCGAAGCACATATGAGAAAAGATTTTTATACCTCAAACCTTACAAATTTAATTGAACTTTCTGCTAGAAATATAAGATTAATTTATTCATTTTCTGGAAGTTTAAAAATTCAAAAATTTAAAAATCTTTTAAAAGGAATTTTTTTTTCAAATACCAAATCTAAAAGTTTAAAATACATTTCAAAGCATTATGATCTAGGAAATGATTTTTTTTCTAAATGGTTGGATAGCAGCCTTACTTATTCTAGCGCAATTTATGATAATAATATTAATAATTTAGAAAATGCTCAAAAAAACAAATATAAAAAACTTACAAATCTTCTAAACATAAAAAATAATGATAAAGTTTTAGAAATAGGGTGCGGATGGGGAGGTTTTTCTGAGTATTTGGGTAAAGAATTCAATGTATCGATTGACTGTATTACAATATCAAAAAAACAATTCGAATTTACTAAAAATAGGATTTTTAGAGCAGGCTTAAGCAATAAAGTGAACGTCAAGTTTTTAGATTATAGAGATTTACAAGACAAGTATGACAAAATTGCATCAATAGAAATGATCGAAGCCGTGGGTGAAAACTACTTGGATAAATATTTTAAAACAATAAAAAATTCTCTTAAAGAAAATGGAGTGGCAGCAATTCAAGCAATAACCATTAGAGACGATTTATTTGATAGATATAGAGGAAGTGAAGATTTTATACAAAAATATATTTTTCCAGGTGGTTTTTTACCTTCAATAAAATTTATGAAAAATTTAATTAATAAAAACAAACTTAATCTGTTAAAGATAAATTCTTATCCTGATGATTACGCTAAAACCTTATCTGTTTGGAGGGAAAATTTTTTTAAAAATTGGAATAGTATTGCTCCTCTAGGTTTTGATGAAACGTTTAAAAGAATGTGGGAGTTTTATTTGTCCTACTGTGAAGCAGGGTTTAAGGCCAAAAATATTAACTTGATACAGTGCTCTATGTCTAATAAATATCTATCATGAAAAAGTTAGGATTTATTTTATTATTTATTTTAACAGGATGTGCAAATACTATGAAACCAATAGATTTTAAAGATCAAAAACCTAGACTTATAATAGAAAACTATCTTTCTGGAAATGTTAAAGCTTGGGGAGTTTTACAAAATAGATCAGGCAAAATTACTAGACAATTTAAAGCAGATCTAAATGGGAAGTGGGATGGTTCACAATTAATTTTAGATGAAATTTTTAATTGGACAGATGGAGAAAGACAAACTCGTCAATGGACAATAAAAAAAATTGATGAGCATAACTATGAAGGAACTGCTTTAGATGTAGCAGGTATAGCGAAAGGTTATTCTTACGGACCTGCTTTTAAATTTGAATATGTTTTACTTGTTCCGATTAAAGGCAAGAATATTAAGATAACTTTTGATGATTGGATTTTTATGCAAGATGAACGGGTTGCTATTAACAGAGCAACTATGAGTAAATTTGGTATAAAGGTTGCTGAGCTTACCGTAATGTTTGTAAAAGATTAACGTTTAACTACTTTGTCTATTAAAAATAAATAAATTTTATAAGGTAAAATTCTAAAGAATTTCAATAACAGAGTAAGTTGTTTTGGAAAATGTATTTCGAAAGCATTAGACTTGATAAATCCGTTATAAATTTTTTCAGCTGCAAATTCTGGAGACTTTAAAAAAGGCATATTAAATTCATTTTTATCTGTTAATGGTGTTTTAATAAAACCTGGAGAAACAACAGATACTCTTACATTGAATTTTTTGAAGTCAAAATAAATACTTTCAGCAAAATTAGTTAAGGCTGCTTTTGAAGGACCATAACCACTTGAATTAGGCAAACCTCTATATCCTGCAATTGAAGATACAATAGATATATGTCCCCCTTTTTTTTCTTTAAAGTATTTTTCTACAGCTTTAACGCAATTTAAAGTACCAAAATAATTTACATTCATTACAAATTTATTTTGTTCTATGTTCATCTCTTTTTCTTTCTTTGGGTCATAAGTTCCACTGCAAAAAAAACAAACATCTATATTTTTAAAATTTTCTATAATTTTTTCAAAAATATTTTTGCAATCTTGCTCATTTGTAACATCTAAAGGAAAAGAGGATATATTTTGATTTTCAGCTATTTTATCGAGTATCTCTTTTCTTCTTGCAGATATTGCAACTTTCCAACCTTCTCTTGCAAATTTTTCTGCCACGGCTTTTCCTATTCCACTACTTGCTCCTGTTATCCAAATTTTTTTCTGATTTTCTGACATAAATTAGTTATACCTTAATACATGACAAAGAAAAAATATTTATCCTTTGGAATAATAATACTTATCACTTTTTTACCCTCAGCGATCGGAGGATATGTCACTTCTTCATTCAAAGAGCCCTGGTATTCACAAATAATTCTGCCAGTCTTTAATCCACCTAGCTGGGTGTTTGGGCCTGTATGGACTACCCTTTATATCTTGATGTCTGTAGCAGCTTGGAAAGTGTGGATAACGAACTTTAAAATCAATCCATTAAAAATCTATTTTATTCATATTTTTTTTAATTCTATATGGAGTGTTATTTTCTTTGGATTTCACAGCCCCTTTATCGCACTACTTGATTTAATAATTATTTTGATCCTAATAATTTACTTGATGAAGTTATATTACAAAATAAATTTTTTTAGTTTTTTTTTAATGATCCCTTATTTTATTTGGTCTTTTTACGCTTTAATTTTAAATACAAGCATTGTAATTTTAAATAATTAAATGTCCATTAGAAGAACTAATAGATTAAATCAAAAAAAATGGCTTAAAGAAAATAGTCATTTAAAAATTTTAGATCTAGGATGCAGTGATGTTAATTATTGGAAAGAAGCAAATAATTTTGCTGATATTAATGATCATTCACTTTTTTTTTCTCAAAAAAATTTACCCTACACAAAAATAGAACCAAATAAAAAACTGCCATTTAAAGATAAAGAATTTGATTATGTAATTCTTAGCCATGTAATGGAACACGTTCCGAATTTGTTAGAATTTAAAAATGAGATTCAAAGAATTGCAAAAGCTGGGTATATAGAATTACCCACGAAATTAAATGACAACATTGTATTTGGATGCGATGAAGAAGTTCTAGGCCATAAATGGTGGTTTGAGTTTGATGATGATAGGCAAATTTTGCTATATACACGTAAAGTAAACGCAATAGAAAAATTTCTATCAGTCGCTCAAGTCTGGAACTTTCAAAAATATTACGAAGATAGTTTTTTATTACAATTTTATTGGAAAGATAATATAGATCTTGAGGAAAGGGAGCCTTTTCTAGTTGAAAAAAAAATAACTTTTTTTCAACTTATCAAAAAGTATGTTAGTAAAAAAATTAGAATGCTTTTTTCTAATTTAAAAAATAAATTTAAATAAATTTAAAACCATTTATTAGGATAATTTCTTTTTAAAATAAATTTATTAATTATAATTGACATAATAATTATTACTATTGATCCCATTATAACTGGAAATAATATATAATTTATAGAAACATCAGCAAATAAAGCTATCAATGGGTTGGCAGCAGCTGGTGGATGAATAACTTTCAAGTATATCATTAAAATGACAGTTAACCCGACTGATAATCCTAGTGAAACAAATGAGACCCCGAGTAATTCATTAAAGAATATTCCGACTACAATGCCCACTAAATGACCAAAAAAAATATTACCAGGTTGCGCAAATTCAGTTTTATAAAAAATTAAAACAATTAATGTTGTTGAACCAAACGAAAACATAATCCAGAACCCTGTGGATGTTTCAAAGCTTAAAAACCCAAGAACACCAATTATTATTGAAGCAGAAATACCTATTATTAAAGGTTCTAATTTTTTTGATATTTTCATATATTTTTTTATTAGTTAAGTTATATACACTTATGAATTATAATAAACCTTTTAACTTTCTTAAATACCTACCGGCAAAGCTAAATCTATTTTATAGACACAGATCTAAAAACAACATTCTAGTAAATAATAAATCAGGATTAAAAAGAGATTTTAATCCAGTGACGAATTTTGACAAAGCTTTTGAAAAACACATAAGATATTTAATTACAAGACAATTTTCGAAACATTCAATTGTAGGTGAAGAATTTAAAGATAAAAAAAAATCTAAAGATTATCGATGGTTTATAGATCCTATAGATGGAACAAAAGCTTTTGTAATAGGTGTTCCTACTTGGTCAAATTTAATAGGCTTAACTTATAAAAATGAATCTGTTTTAGGTTTAGCTAATTTTCCAGAACTTAACAGATTTTATATAAATGATGACAAAAAATCTTTTTTGTTTAATAATAAAAAAAAACAAATAATAAGATCATCTAATAGATCAAATTTAAGAAAGATAAAGATAATCGGAAATTTTCACAACTCGATCAGTCTTATGAAACAAAAAAAACTAAATAAAAAATTAAGTTGGTCACTAAGGACAGCTAGTTTTGATGCCTTAAGCTACTGTCTGTTAGCAGAAGGTAAAATTGACGCTGTTATTGAAGCTAATTTAAAACCTTATGACATCGTGCCTCTTATGCCAATAATTAAAAATTCAGGAGCTGTTATTACGAACTGGGAAAACAAATCAGCTAAAAATGGAGGAAATATATTAGCAACTTCTAATAGAATACTTCATAATAAAATATTAAAGTTATTAAAGCAGTTAAATAAAAAAAAATGATAAATATATTTATTAGCAGAGTTCTAAGAGCAATAAAAATCGATATAGATCTGTATGAAGAAGTTGAAAAAGATAAATCAGCAACTATTCAAGCTGGGATAGTGGTTGTTTTATCCAGTTTAGCTGCTGGAGTAGGAGCATTGCAGATGGGTTCATCTAATTTTATATTGGCTCCAGTTTTATCCTTATTAAGTTGGTACGTTTGGGCATACGTAATATATTTTGTTGGGGTTAAATTGTTTGGAGGGCCTAAAACTAGAAGTAACCACGGAGAATTATTAAGAACTATTGGTTTTTCTAGTGCTCCAGGATTAATTAGAGTATTTGGAGTCACTCCTGATTTAATGACAGTAACTTTTATTGGATCTGCCTTTTGGATGTTAGCCTGCATGGTTGTAGCAGTTAAATCAGCTTTAGATTATGACAGTTTATGGAAAGCTTTTGGGATAGTAGTAATCGCATGGCTTTTTCAGGCATTTTTTTTATTTTTAGTGATAGTTCTTTTTAAAGGAATTTAAACTGGAAAAATTGTTTTCGACAACTTACAGCTATCACAAATTTTATAGCCTATTGTTATTAAATTAGATTTAACACTTTCGTCATCATTTTCGCACTCTTCACAAATATTATTAGGTATTTCTTCCATATAGGACAAGATACACCTTTTAATATTTAAAATCTATTCTAGAATCGTTTTATGAAAAAAAAGTTTATAATATCATTAATATTTGTTTTATTTTCAAGTCAACTCAACGCTGAACTTGTAAAACCAAATAAAAAGCTAAACCCTTATGATGTAGTAAAGATTCAACTTAATGCTTTGAAAGTCAATGATGAAAAAGATCTAGGCATTAAACAAACTTGGTTATTTGCGCACCCAGACAATAGAAAAGTAACAGGTCCATTCGATAGATTTAGAATAATGATATATGGACAACAATATAAATACCTTATTAATCACTCTTCGCATAAGATTGAATTAATTACAAACAGTCCAAATACCTACGTTTATAAAATTGAAATAATTTCAGAAGATAAAAAGTTATTTTTTTATGAATGGCATGTTCAAAAAGGCAGTGATGATAATTGCAAAGAATGCTGGTTCACATCTGCAGTATCTCAACCATTTGATCAAGGAAATACAATTTGAAAAGACCGCCTTTCATATATCGTTATATAATCGTAGGATGTATTTTGGTTTTTCCACCAATTCTTAGCGCTCATTATGGATCAA
>MDTB01166515.1_pt1 | contig 11031 bp, 5 predicted proteins | sample 811161 | NCBI WGS metagenome assembly MDTB01 (sample SAMN05326650, study PRJNA326480) | marine metagenome | isolation source: seawater | place: Mediterranean Sea | collected 2009
CTATTTTATCGATTCAAATATAGGCAGTATTTTCCGCGTTCCACTATTTGGAAATGGAGTAACTCCTATTACCATTCGATATGGAAAAGCCGCTTCGCCTACGCCCTCACCAGATGGCAGACATCTAGTATTTATTCAATCTGATGGTGTTACAGACAGTCTCGTCGTAGTAGATACAAGTGGGAAAAACTTCGTGCACACCATTACTGATAGTGCAGACTTTTTTATGCAACCATGTTGGCATCCAAACGGTAATTACTTGGCTTGGGTCGAATGGGACCATCCAAATATGCCATGGGATGGAAGTAGGCTTATGATTTCGCAGGTTCATTACTCAAAGAATAATCAACCGATATTTGATCTACCTAGAATCATAGCCGGAGGAATAGATGAATCAATCTTCCAGCCTTTATTTGATGAAGAGGGAACATCCTTGATCTTCGCATCTGACCGTTTAGGTTGGAGCAATATTTGGTCTTATAACTTTACAACAGATACATCGAAATGCTTGGTTTCGGATGAATTTGACATAGCTTCTCCAGCATGGATACACGGTCTTAGATCAATTGCATACGGACAACATGGATATATTTATTTTACCAGAAGCGAGCACAATGGTAGAAAAGCTTACAGAGTTCGCACGAACGGTACGGGATTACAGCCTATTGAAGGTCTTTATCAATATGAACATGTTGAGCAACTATCAATTTCTCGAACTGGATTACACATAGTTAGCATAGTCTCTTCTCCAAAACAGACAGCCAAATTGGCTGTTTTAACAGAGAATAGAGTTCACATAGTTGCTAGATCAACCGATATAGATTTGAGATCTGATTCATTATCTGAGCCAAAGAGTGTCTCTTGGTCCGTTAAAAATGGGACAACCATTCACGGACTGCTTTACCCACCGATAAGTTCAAACTTTTGTTGTAAAAATCTACCACCTTTAATGATAAATGTCCACAGTGGACCTACTTCTCAAATCGAAAAAACTTTCGAAGCAAGAGCTCAATTCTTTGCTACTCGTGGGTGGTTTTTTCTTGACGTAAACTATCGTGGTAGTACTGGACGAGGACGTGAATACATGAAACAACTACAAAAAAATTGGGGTATTACAGATATTGAAGATATTGTATCGGCTCTTCAGTATATGAAAGATTCAAAAAAAATCGATCCTAATCGAATTGTAATTTGCGGCAGTAGCGCGGGCGGATACACAGTTCTCCGGGCATTGACCATGTATCCGGGATTGTTTTCTGCTGGATTGTGTATTTATGGAATTTCAGACCTATTTTCCTTGACTAGAGACACACATAAATTCGAAGCGCATTATTTGGATAAATTGATAGGACCTCTACCTGATTGTTTAAAAGTATACAATGAACGCTCACCCATTTTTAAAGCGGAAAATATTGTTGATCCAATAGCTATATTCCATGGAGAGAAGGATACCGTCGTACCTATATCTCAAGCAGAAGAACTGGTCACTATTCTGAATAGACGAGGAACTCCTCACGCCTACTACTCATACAAAAATGAAGGACATGGATGGAAAAATCCTGAGACTGTTAAGTCCTTCTACGAAGACATGGACTCATTTTTACGTCATCATGTCCTCTAATTTCTTAGGCTAACACACTGGCCAAACTTGCTTATTGACCTCATCTTTGTTTACCACCTAAACAGATAAAATCGGGAAAGCAAATATGTTGAAGTATGAGACAGTCATAGGAATGGAAGTACATGTAGAACTTCAGACTAAATCCAAAATGTTCTGCTCCTGTCCCGCAGATCATTTCCACATCGCCCCAAATACTCATACTTGTCCCGTCTGTACGGCACAGCCTGGCGCTCTACCCGTGATAAACGAACGGGCTATGCAACTTACTGCGATGACAGGATTGGCTCTTAATTGCGAGGTCCAACCACACAACGTATTTGCCAGAAAAAATTACGTTTATCCTGACTTACCGAAGGGTTATCAAATTTCACAATATGACTTACCTCTTTGTAGGAATGGCCATATAGATGTCACGACCGGTGATAAAAAAAAACGTATTGGCATCGAACGCGTACACCTTGAAGAAGACACAGGGAAACTAATTCATTCTGGAAGATCCAGCTTAGTTGATTATAACAGAGCAGGAGTTCCATTAATGGAGATCGTAACCGACTCCTCAATTAGGTCTGCAGATGAAGCCTTTGCATATTTAAGCGTTATTCGGCAGATTGTCAGATATTTAGAAGCTTCTTCTGGCGACATGGAAAAAGGTGCCATGCGTTGCGAAGCAAATATTTCGATACGGCCGTTAGGTGCTGATGAATACGGCACAAAAGTGGAGGTAAAAAACTTAAATTCCTTCCGCTCTGTGCGCAACGCAATCGATTACGAAGTTAAACGCCAGCAACAAATAATTGAGGAAGGGAATCAGGTCCGACAAGTAACAATGGGGTGGGACGAAGGAGCCGCAGTAACAAAGGAACAACGCTCAAAAGAAACATCAGAAGATTATCGCTACTTCCCGGAACCGGACCTACTCAACGTACATTTGGAAGACAAATGGATAAATTGTCTAAAAGACGAAATTCCTGAATTACCCGCAACCAAAGCTGATCGTTTTTTAAACGACTACGGATTAAATTTACAAGACATTACAGTTATAACAGAAGACCGTTCAATTTCTGATTATTTTGAAGAAGTTCTATCCTTCGATGACACAGATCCAAAACAGGCAGCTAATTGGGTAATTGGTGAGGTTTTTCGATTACTAAATGAGGAAACTCAAGATCAAAACATTACAGTACATCCGAAATACTTAGCTAAATTAATCGCTCTTATTAATATAGGAGTGATCAATCAAAATATAGCTCGAACCGTTTTTAGCGAGATGTGGGAACTCGGAGGAGACCCAGAAGACATCATTAAGTCCAAAGGGCTTGGTCAAATTTCAGATACAAGTGAACTCGACCAAGCTGTAGCTCAGGCAATTGCCAATGAACCTGAAGCAGCAGAAAAAATACAAAACGGCAACCTCAAACCCATACAGTTTCTCATGGGAAAAGTCATGAAGGCAACGCGTGGCAAAGCTAATCCTCAGTTAGTACAGGAATCAATAAAACAGCAGCTACTTAAATAATTTCATTATGAGGTGATCAATTTCCTACTTGTCTTTTTTTATTTTTTTAATCTGAAAGATAAACATCAATAACACTCATCAACTATCTTCAGTATTTAGTGTCTCACAGCAAATCCGATCTATAAAAAACATAAGGTAGAAACATTGCTTTAGAATATAAATTCTTCTCACTTTAATAATTTGAAATAAGCAAATAAAAACGTTTCCAGCTCTCAAAAAAAACTGGATAGTATTTTTCAAAACCAGCCATTAACCAATCTAAACTTGACCGCATTACCATTATAGTATTAATCTAAGATCCAAATCGTAGATTTTGCAGATTATTGGTCTTTGATTGTTCTACTACCCGCCAGAGAGGTCCGTAATTATGAAAATTACTGGTTTGCGTTGTGCTATTATTGGTAATCATCCCACATTACGAATAACGACAGATGAAGGTGTTTCTGGTTATAGTCAAATCGAATCTAGTAAAGCAGAATATATAAAATCACATGTTATGTTTTATGAAGACAAGATAGTCGGACATGATCCAACTGACGTGGAAAGGGTCATGCAAAGAATCCGTCGATTAGGAAGTTTTAAGCCTTGGGGTAGTGCAGTAAGTGCTATAGAAATGGCTTTATGGGATATCGCTGGAAAATCAGCAGGATTACCAGTTTACAAACTGTTAGGTGGAAAGGTCCGTGATAAAGTCCGTTGCTATAATGGAAATGTCCGAATTCCTTTTAATGGAAATGAACCACAACATTTCGCCGAAAATGTAGCTAAAATGATAGAACTTCCCCAAAACTTTAGTATCATTAAACAAGGAGTTGCTTTCCATAGTGGAATGCCGACTGATAAACCGGATTTTTTTTACGGGGAAAATCGAGCTCATGCTCACCATCTCAATCGTGGAGCGCTCACTCCGAAAGGTTTTAAGCATCTATTATCATGTATCGATGCAATGTTAGACGTCTGTGGCGACAATGTCGAGTTAGCTTTGGACTGCGGCCCCGGTATGGTGATATCAGATGCTATCCGTCTGGCTAAGGCTGTTGAAGAGAAAAATGTCGCATGGCTCGAAGATATGCTGACTGGTGATTATGTCCCCTATACTCTTGCACAAAACTATAGAGAAGTCACCCAAAGTACTTCCACGAGAATACATACTGGAGAACAAATTTTTCTGCGACAAAATTTTGTAGAACTCATTGAAAATCGTTGCTTAGACGTATTGGGGCCTGACCCATGTGATGTCGGAGGAATTGCTGAACTTAAATGGATAGCAGAATATGCGGATCTACATGATATTCTGATGGCACCCCACGGTACAATAGATGGATTATTTGGCCTTGCAGCGCTCGTACAGGTAGGTGCAACAATGCCAAATAATTATATTGCATTTGAATATCCCACCGGAGACCCGGAATGGTGGTACGATATTGTAGAGGGATTACCTAACCCTATTGTAGTAGATAGCTATGTCGACGTGCTTGAACGTCCTGGAATTGGTATAGATTTCCGAATAGAAACCGCAAAGAAATATTTATCGGATAGTGATAAAAATTTCTTTGATTAACCAACTTCTCTCTTGCGAGAATACGATTTTTGAGAGGCTATACCTTTGAAAAACTCACATTGGAATGCGACAGAGCCTGATATCAAAACAATAAAAAGTAGTTTTGATAATCCAATTAACGCTCTTGCTCAGACTGAAACTCCAGCGTTTATAATTCGCCATGCTTACAATCCAAACCATTGTGCCGAATTAATTGAACGATTCAAACATTTTGGATTCATGAAAGACGCTCATCGATCTGAAGCAGACAAACGACCAAGAATTGATATAGGTACTAGCTTAGGTAATCTCGGTAGCAATCCAGAAAAATTCTTCAAACACGCCAAATCCACACATTTGCTTTTCAAGTTTCTTTTCGATGGTTTCGACAATCCGTTACATTGTATCTATCAAAATTTATCTGAATTATGTCCTGGTAAAAACGTCAGAACTGCTCGAGAAAATGACGGTAGCAAGTATGGTCCAGCTATTATAAGAATACATTATGACGGACAACGGTATAAACCACATATAGACCATGTAGTTTTGCGAGAAAGTCGTACAAAGTTTTCCGTGCACAGATTCAAGCATCAATTCGCAGGCGTACTCTGTTTACAGAATGCTGATGCAAGTGGTCCTGGCGCACAAAGCCGTCTGCACCAATGCCTTTGGACGCCAAAAATCCAACCATATATTGAAACGGAAACATTTTCTGATTATGCCAAAGAAAACAGAATAAAAAATTGTCAGGTAAAATTATCACCCGGTGATTTGTATTTCTTCAACACGCAACTAATACACGAAGTTCCTGCAATTGTGGGTAATCAACCAAGAGTTGTCATGGCTGTTTTTATTGGATCTTCACCAGAAGATGATGAAATAGCCGTTTGGGCCTGAGGGCTTATTTTAATCAACCATTTCTTATGATCATTCGATTCCTATCACTTTTTCTAAAAAAATTAGCGACGTTCACCAAAGTGCCTAAAAAATAAAAGAAATAGCCAACGGGAAGAAGAAAAAATTTTTCAATAAGAATACCATCTTGCGAAACTTCCGAACCACTAGTCCAAAACAATAAGTGACATCCGAATCCTATTGCAAAATAAGAGAATGATAATCTTTTCAGCTTACGATATTTTTCCTTATAAATTTTCATAGTTACCAATCGATCATAAAGCAAACCAATCTTCACCGGAGTACAGTCCACTTTCGCGTCCGTTCCCATCCCATCCCACGTATTCTTACAATATAAATTCCAGCTGCTTGGGGAATATAATCTAAAGATCCTTCAGCTCGATTACCGAGAAAAGCTGTGTGTAATAATTGACCGAGTAAATCATAGATTTCTAATACAGCGCCATTGGATGCAAATTCAGGTCGAACACGCCATTCTAACTGACGAATACGCCGCGATGGATTAGGAAAAACTATAACCTCTATTACTGGGTCAACACTATTGGAAACCGATAACAAGGGAGCGCTACCATTTATGAATCGTTCGGCATAACTAAACGCTTTAGTACCTATTTGCTCACCCAAACGCCTTCCCTCTATATCATCAATTGGTGGATGAATCCCGCCCCAGATTCGAGACAATCCACACTGATCAGCCGCATCTCTATAGGTTGCCCATTGAAGGACAACGTCGACAGTAGGACCTGCTTCAAAAGAAAGAAATCTATTTTTTTCTGCTTTAAATTGACCTATTCCACCAGGAAAATACGAGTCACCCGTAATTAATCTTAAAATTTCGGCTGCTGCTCTGGAAAACGTCGAATGACCTGAAACATATCCGGCAAACGGAGGAGTTACAAAAGATGCCCGTTGATACGGCCACCAGTCATCTGCTCTAATCCACCCTACCCCAGCGGGAATCCTTGAAGGTTCAACAACATAATCAGGCCCGCGCCACGATCTGATTTTCACCTTTCCCTCATGCTCTCCATTATTTCCCGCAAGCGAATCAGAAGCCAAAATCAGTTCTATTGAACCAGGTACTAAAGGTATTCCCTTTACAGAATAATTTGGCAAATTGGGGTCACTACTTTGCCCAACTCCAGCAAGAGCTCGGATTGCAGAAATTGGCCTGACATAATCATACCATCCTTTTATACTCCAAGCTGCTACAGCAGCGTCGTGTAATGCACCACCAAGAGTAAAATACGATTTTATATCCCATTCCAAATCATCTAATATTCTGCCACGCCCACCCCATTGCTTAAGAAGTTCAGGTCTATCGCTTACATAGTTTAACATTACAAACCAATGACCTGGCGGTGTTTCCGAAGCGGGACCGTCAGCCCAAAACTCTGCCAACACTCGAACATAGTCGCCACGCGGTACTAATTGTTGCTCGTATGGCATACCCGTTATGGGATTGTTTTTATATCCAATATTTTTCTGCCCTCCGTACTCTGTTCTATAAAACGACGTCAGATAATCGTTTTCCAATGTAAATGCGTCCGCATTTCCCAATCCTGCCGGAGAGATATCCCAAAAAACATTGTCGGTAGGATCCAAATGAGCGGACCATTTAATTACTGTTATAAAGTTCCATTTATATTCATTAGAAACATCGGGGTCTAAAGCATCAAGAAATGGTGGAGGTCCTGGATCATGATACAACGTATATTTTGTTCCATCACGACTCCTACTCTCTCTTGACTCTTTTTCTAAAGAGAAAGGAACTACATTTCCCCACTCAGCCCCTATAAAATCTGAGACACCATCAGGTATTATATTACCTGATTGATCAATAAAAACGTCTAATTGAATAGGTTGCCACCTATTCGGGTCCGAGAGGGTTCGGTTTCCAGAAATATCTGGACGAATACTTGAATTTGCCGTCTTATAATCTTGATTTTTGTAATTACCCAATTCATTAGAGCCATCACCAAAACCATATTCAATAAGACAACTCCCTATATAATTTCCTAATGCAGCAGGAGAAGAGTTTCGGTAATCAATAGAAACAAAATTTTTATCGAAGCCTAAACTGCTAAACAAACTATCAAAGCTAGTGATCGTTTGGATAGCATTTGGAGACTGCGAAAAACGATGAGATAGTAATCGATATGCCGCGAAGCTTATAGCCTCAATTTGAGCAGATTCCTTCTCACCTTGAAACTCAATTTTTTGAAAAGAGCACTCCGCTATACGGCCCGTAAGATATGGCGTCGATACCGAGTCATATAAAGCCCAAGCATCATACATGGCTACAGACAAATGAAAGAGATTTCGAGCGTGAACCACAGGCCGAGCAAAATCTTTTCGAATAGCTTCCAACGCGACTTCATTCCAGCTTCGTGCTACTGAATGTCCTCCCAGCGACACCGAAGGAAGAATTAAATTTATTATCAAAACCAACGAAAAAAAAATGGAAAATCGAAGCATCTTTATTCATCTTCGATAACATAGAATGATAAAATTGAAAACACTAAATCCACCAACTATTTAAAATAAAACTAATCGAAAAATTTTAGAAAACGATTTAGTTACGAAAAAAGGTTGCCAAAGAAATATAAAAGCAATATTTAACGAATCAATGTTAAGCGACCTTGGAATCTAGTGAAGGTTGACCAGATTCTATAGAAATAAATTCCAGATGCAACATATTCTCCTCGATCGTTTTTTCCATTCCATTCAATATTCTGCAAACCTTTGTCCAACACAACAGACTTAAATCTGTAAATCTCAGATCCCAGAACATCCCAAACCACCATTTCAATTAAACTACTTTCTGTCAAATCAATTGGGATATTTAATACGTACACTTTTGAATTATAAGGATTCGGGAACGGTAAATATAGCTCCGTTTGATTTTGCTCTACTATGGAATCCAAGGCAACCGCTTCCGAATATGGATCTACTTTGAGAAAATTTGCGAAATCTACTGGACCATTCATGAGTCCTAAAATTTCTAAACTATCTAATTCCCCCCAATAATTCTCTTGAATCGGCAACATTTTATCCGTTAAATTTTCTACAGCAATTGAATTACCTGAAAAAACATTTCCCTTAATCGCATTCGGGAGAGACGAGCCATTAACTTTCAGACCGATACTGTTATTGATAAACCTATTTCCCAATAGATCTGCATTAGAATTATTTACCTCAAGACCGATTAATGTCCGTTCAAAAAAATTATTCTCTATACGTATGTTTTCAACTGAATCCAAGACTGAACCCAGACCTTCACCAAAATAACTTTCAGAAATAGTACCCGTCGTCATACGGCCTAAATTAAGAGCATGCTGTATATTAGTCTTAACTTCAATTTCATTAAAATGCACATTAGTGCTATCGATTCTAATACCTTGTTTTTGGTTTCCAAAGACTTTCACTTCATCTAAACGAACTCCCAATGCACGACCAACACGAATGCCTGCACCCCCGTTCTCGCCGATAAAAGAATCTTCAATATCAACGAACCCAACAGAATCAAGAAGAAGAATTCCATCAGCAGAGTTTTTTTGAATTGAAGAACTTTTCAATGTTAGATTTTGATCAAACCCTCCCTTAAATAATATTCCTGAACGGAGATCGTTTGCATCTAAAGATCCATTGCTTTGAAGGTATACTTGCTCACCATATAAACTACAATTTTGTATCGAGATACCTTCCCGTCCATTGCCCACAATTTCAACATCGATCAATCGTAATTGACCATCGCCGTTAACTCGTATTGCGGGACCTGAACTTCGAATCATTGACGAACGAACTATTTCGACGTCTCGATTCAAAACGAGCCTAATTGCACTAGCAGCAAAATCCCTCAACTCAACATCTGCCAAGCGAAACGAACCCTCCAATCCAACCTCACCATATACACCATAGCCAGCTCGATCTATTTTTGAATGTTGAATTTCAACTTTCGCACCAGCCGTTTGTAAAATTCCATACCACAATGGCTCTTCAACTACACCGCTCTGAGCCGTAATACGAATTGGCGATCCAGCATTGCCATTGATCTGAAGAGAGCCATCTATCTTTAATTCGGTAAAATTTGCCGAAACACCACTAAACATAAGATCAATTGGTGAAACCAAGATTTCTACTCCCGGATTTATAACTAATGTCGCATTATCTGGTACGAGTAAATCTCCCCAAAGAATCTTTGATTCGTTCCATGTAGTTTTACCCTCAGGCAAACGAAACCTAACGATTCCCCAAATTGCATCTTCTACAATTAACTGATTTTTTCCTATATCCTGTCCATCCATAAGTAAAATACCGCCCCAATCACTATCGCGTCCCTCCAAATTAGCAGAAGAAAAATAAACTTGACCTTCTATTTCTAATTTTCCATATATCAGCAATTCACTGCGTTTTTCATCAAAGCCTGCTTGACGAACGTCTCCACTTTCAAAACCTATCCTAGCGCCATTTGCAAGCACAAGAGTAGCTTCAGGTGCAACAACCACATCCCCTTTTATTCTAATATCCCCTTCCCAGCGAGTTCGACCAGTAATGACGCCATCAAGCTCATTGGAAACAATATCAACCAACATTCGGCCATTTTCTTCACGAATATTTTCCAACCCTAACGAGAGAGCTGCTCCTCTGTTGGGTCCAGTGTGCGCTCGTAACGGAGGATTTGTATCATGGGAAAAACGAGTATATTTTATCCCATCAAATGGATCTGTGGCGTCTCCCTTGTTCCCATTATGCTGGTTTGCATAATTTATATCGCGAGACCAAAAATCAAGATTATCACGTCCTCTGATTCCATCGGGCATACTACTCGGGAAACCTTTGTTGACATACAAACCATCTGCACAAACTAAATCTACACGCTTATGTCGTTCCTCATCGTTGTCGGCTCGCTCGTCTACATGCCAGATCAACAGACCATCTCGCGGAATATTCCGGTTATAAAATGAACCCGTCGATCGACGATATTCTATTAAGAAATATTCTTCTTTATGTACGGGTATCTTGTAAACTTTTCTTCCACTGAACAGCTCTTCCATCACAAAGCTTTCAAATGGGCTATTTAATTCCACTACATCCACCCAACCTAATTCTACTAAGCTTGGTGCAGAAAAAGCATTGGGACCGTCTTCAATTCCCCATCCCAAAGTTCCTAACCCCATTAGCCCCCAATTGCCAATGCCAGCGGAGTCTTCGACTGGATCCAACGCTCCGTTAGCTGAAAGTGAACTTTGATCAAATAGGTCTGTCAAACCAAGAACATGCCCAAACTCATGGCACATCGTAGATGCAGTAACGCTAAAAACATGGCCTCTTTGAGTAGTTCCACTAAATCCACGAAAACGATTTCCAACACGAATATAATCCCCAGAAAAAGCCTTATCGTTACTGACAAAGTCATTATCTAACCCCAAGGATGCC
>MDTB01232193.1_pt1 | contig 11031 bp, 9 predicted proteins | sample 811161 | NCBI WGS metagenome assembly MDTB01 (sample SAMN05326650, study PRJNA326480) | marine metagenome | isolation source: seawater | place: Mediterranean Sea | collected 2009
CGATTAAGAATTTGAGTTTCTTGTTTTTCCAATCCCATATAATTTGGGAAATTCAAGGTTGCTGTTAGGGATTCAATTGCCGGTCGGGAAATGGGGTTGAATAAAAAATTTCTTTTAAAGTCACCACCTTCAAGCTTAGCTAAAAATGTCTTGGATTGTGGGGGGATTTGAAATTCGTAAATCCCACCGTTTTTTAAAGAAACTAAGTGAAAAGGATTTTCACCCCCTTTTACTAAATGTAGAGTTTCAGGATTTAGTTTACTCTTATTTGATACGGCAAAACGAACATCATTTACCTCATTTTTAAGAAGGAAGAAAGAGTCATTGTGGGTATTTACCAATTGGGTAAGGGTCGCTCTTTCAATCGATTCAACCGGAAAAACCCATCTATGAAGACTGTTTAGGCTTAATTGAGGAAAAATGAGAAAAAAGGAAAAGGTTATCAAGAGACATCCGCATGTATTCAATGCCACTTTGTTCAGGATTTTCCAAGGAAAGATTTCTTGAGGTTCAATGGTTTTAATATCTTGAACCATTTTATGCTGAGCTGCTTCGAAGATCTGAGCCGAAAAATTATTTCCTTTTCCGTTTTCTTCACGACTAATCTCAATTATGCCAAGCAATCTTTCTCCCTTTCCACGAAACTTTTTCCGTACTCTTTTTGCCAACCATTTCCAGTTTGTGGCAAAATAAAAACCATAAATTAGTGATTTCCAAAACGCCCATATAGAAGTCAATAAACCTAAGCAGAAGAATAATAATCTTATAGGTTTTGGGGTGATAAAAAAACGATCCGTAACAAATAAGCATATCCATGATAACATCAGAAAGGTAATTCCCATAAGAAAAAACTTGGTAAATAAACGTCTTCTTGCGATGGATTTAAGTGAATGGAAGAAAAGCCTTATCGGAGTGAGGATTTCGCGATTATTGTGGAAGTTTCCCTCCTCTCTGCTGGAGCGGTTATCGGGCATTGTAACTAGACCATTCCAAAGAATTTTCTGCCAGTCCAGTAAATAGCAAGCAGGGAAAATAGAAATGCTCCCCATAACAGGTTACTCCTTAAAGAATGTATTTTAACGAGTTCACGAACTTCTGGATTTAAAGATAAAGCCGAAATAACTTCGTTGGCTTTTTTGTGCTCCTTTGTCAGCCCTGAAGTGAGTCGGGAAAGTTGTTCCAAATCGGCCTTAAGGGTAGGTTGTCCCATCTTTTCCCGGGCGGGTTGATTTATTTCAAGTATAGCATTAATTGAGCGATTTACCTGATCTGCATTTACCTCGATTTCAAGTTTTCCAGATTTTATTGTTTGGACTGAAGAAACATACACTCCACTGCATTCGCTATCTGGTTTAAAAACAAGGTTCTCAATGGAACCATCAGGATGCTTGGCCAATCCTTTTACCATACCCTGTTCAAGTGGAAATCCATCTTCGTCTAGAATAATGGTCCTTAAAAAAACATTTTCACCGACCTTTGGTTTTTCTGGGCTGGGGATTAATTTGATACCCTCCTTTTCTGCGAGATATCGACCGTGGGCCATCCATCTGACAATTTGACTCCAGAAACGATAGTGGTATTTATCCTCAACCCCCCTGCGCCATCTCCATGCGGAGTCGCTGCCTATGTATAAAGATTTACCTGAGCCTACTCTCCGAATTGCCAAGATAGGCATCTTGCCCCAGTCTGTTATAAAGTTTGAGTGGACTGCTAAAACTTCTGAACCTGGGCGACTTTTAGTTACCATGGCAGACCAGTGAAAACCAGGAAGCTTGTTCCAAAAATCCCGGTTTTGTTCCCCGCTACCACGTAAATTGGTTAACCAATGTTCTTCGCCTCTTTGCGTAAGCACAAATGAGGCGGGGTTTTTTGTACCAAGTCCGGTGGGAGTATTTTTATCATAATTAATTGGAAGTAATTCCTCAATTTGACTGGACAAGAAAGAAAGTTGTCTACCTCTTCTTCCTGGCATAAAGATTATACCAGCAGCCTGATATTTTATTAAATTTGCGATCAATTCACATTGCTCTTTTGTCAGTTCATTTTCACTTATACCTACATCACCTAAAAAAATAACATCATAGGGTGCTAAATCTGCCTCATTTTTAGGGAAACTGGAAAGGTAATTTGTTCCAGCCGCAGGAGACATTCCTGGATGAAACAGAATGCAAGACATATCAACGCCAGGATCGCGATCTAGAGCATTTCTTAAAAAGCGGTATTCCCATCTGGGGAATGAATCCACGATTAATGCCCGTATGATTTTTTTATCAACACGGGTTTTGATCTTTTTCTGATTGTTGTCCGTGTAAGTTTCCTCTGTTTTTGGGCTGAGTCGAATTTCAAGTTCCATCTCACCTTCCTGGTCAGGTAACCAGGATATGTTTCCGGAAATTGTTTCGTTTGATTTAAATTCAACGGACCTTTCCTCAATTGGGATATCATCTTTGTATAAAGTCATTTTGCTTTTTTGTGGAGTCGAAAATGAGTTGGTTGCCAACCAACTGACTGTCAATCGTTCATCCTGTAAGACAAAGGAAGGAGCAAAGGCATCATCCAAGCTTAAGTCAGGCAGTGCAGTGGTTGCTCCTGGAATGATACCGTAGACTGACACGCCTGCAGTACGACAACGACCGGCAGTCGTGATCACTGAGTTTCCTTGATTGGTGTCACCGTCACTTAATAAAAGAATTGCCCTTAAATCATCATTTGTATCCAGAGCATTACTTATTGCACGGGCAATATCCGTACCTCTTTGCCCATCTTTTGAAGAAAAAGATTTAATAATAAGAGTGGCATTGGATTCGATTTTTTTTACCCAATTTTTATTCAAAAAATTGTCGCACCAATTCATCCTTGAAACCGGTGTTCGATTATTGATGATCACATCCTTGGTTTGCATACTTCGAGAAGAGTCCACTAAGCAAATAATTTGCGATTTACTTTCTTGTTGTAGGACTTCAACTTTTTGAGGATTAAATAAGGTCAGAATGATCAAAAAAATTACCAATGTACGAAACCCTTCCCATAGCCCAACTCTGAGATTTCTAGACATTCTTGTCCAAGTTCTAAGGGATAAAAAAACGCTTAGAGCGAGGCATAAAAAACCAAAAGACCAATGCATCCAATCTCCTTCAATTCGCCATGCATCAAATATAAACATTTTTTTAAATAAATTTAGGTTTGGATAGTGGAATACCCAAAAAAGATTCACCAAGTAAAAGTAAAAGCATTAAGATGAGAAGTAGGTTCCAAATTTCAGCCTTTTGAAAAGTTGAACTACCTGTATTTGCGACAGACCAGTTGATGTGAGAATTCCTTAGTGTTTCCTCAAGATCCTGTTGGCGAAGACTTTCCGTATTTGATTCAAGACCTGGTCGGTTGACTGCAAATAGTTGATTTTTATTTCTATATACACCAGCTTTATAAGTGGGTTTGTCAAAAGGATTGCCCGTTAATGATTTGACATCAATTAATTCTCGTGACGCTTGACTACCGCATTCCAAATTTGCACTTTTCGATTTGGAAATACATTCCTCAATCACCCGCAAAAGCGCTGGAACTATTACAAATCCTTCCGATAAGTTAGACCATTCTTTCGAGGGAAGAGTTGAAAAAGAATAAATAATTCCAGCCCCCAGAGTTTTTCTTGATAAAAATGTTTTACCATCTTCATAAAAAGCCAATGCTTTGCCTTCTTCAGGAATCATTCTTTGTCGGGTTTCTAAAAAAGACAGGGGTAATTCTCTTTCGTTCAAAGTGTTGGAAAGGATTCCACTGTTGCGTTTCCACTCAGATATCCGGAATGGATCTTCTTCTTTGGAAACTTCAAGTTTACCCCACCTTTGAAGTGGGTTATTTTGATTTTGAGAATTTTGGTCAGGAAATAAAACCATGGTTCCACCAGCACTAATAAACTTTTCGATCTCACCGATGATCTTAACGCCCTGATTGCCTTGTGCTAAAAGAAGATCAGCATATGAAGACAATAAACCGTTTGCTTTAATATTATTTTCTTCAAGAAGGATTATTTTATTTGGAAGAATTTGGGTAGTTGCAGTGAGTACTTTTTTTGTGTCTTTTTCATTGGCAATGACACCGACATTAAGCATACGACTTTTACCATAGGTTAAAAAATATGAATTATCATTTGGAAATGAGTCGGTTGGAATTCGCACATTGACCCAACCATTTGCTGCTTGATTGCGTAATGAAATAGACGGAGTCCAAGTCGTTCTTGGAAATGAAAAGTTACATTCTGAGGGGGAAGGATTCCCGTTCAGATTTAATTCCACTCCAATTTTTCTTTTCCCTTGGAATGTGCCTTTAATGGAAAGTGTGGGTAAAATCTCTTCGTTTTCTTGGCGAATAGATTTTCCTTCGATCGTAAAATTAGGTAATGATCCAGTCGCCATTTTTAGAAATTTCATCTGCCACAGCCCTTCCCGTTGATTAATTTCTTCACTTATTTTATCGATTAATTGTTGATTTTCTTGGACCTGCCAGCTCGAATTTTGAAAGTCAGAAACAACAAGTATTTGTGCGTGACCAATTTCCGCTTGTTGAAGCCAAGAAAGTCCACGATCGATGGTGAAAGGAAGATTGGCGGCTGTGTCTGTCGGACCAAAGAACTCAGCCATTCCAGAATCATTAAGCATCTCAGTTTTATCTAAGATCGTGGCGTCAGAAAATACAGTTTCCATGACTACTATTCGACTGTCTGGCCAAAACCTTGAAAATTCTATGAACTCGCTGATTCCTTTTTCTCTTAATGTTTTAGAGGTATTCAGAAAGGGCCTTTCCATACTTAATGATCTATCCAGTATAAGCATTAGTACTTCAGGGTCCTTCGCTTTAAGATCAAAAAAACTACTTTCTTCTGAGAGCATTGGTCTTGCCAAGAGAAAAACCAGAGATGCAACAGCTAAAACTCTTGCGAATAGAGTGAGCCATTTTCTAAGTTTAGAAAACCGAGAGGAACTTTGCTTGGCTCTAAAGAGAAATCTCATGGTTGCCCAAGATTGGCGTCGATGCCTCATCAGATTGAGCATGTGAATGATAATTGGAGTAAGTGCCAGAAAGATGCCAAAAAGTGCAATGGGTTGAAGAAAACTCATTTTATCTTTGCGTCCTGCTTATCGAATATGCTTTCAGGGCAATTTCAATTTTTTGATCGGTCATTACTTGATGATAGAAGGATTGAGTTTCAATGCTTATATGTTTCAAAGAGGAGACATGAGCATGCAATTGAGACAAGTATTCCTCTCGAATAGTAGATGGTTCCGTAAGCATAGAGGCACCCCCTTCCAAATCTATAAACCGGGTAGGGCGATCGAAAATAAAATCGACTTCCTGTCTATCCAATAAATGAAAGAGAACCACCTCATGCTTACGATCCCTAAGATGATGCAGCGCATCCTTTAAAGTCTTTGGGTCCTCAAGGAAATCAGACAAAATAACAACCAGACCACGGCTTTTGAGGGAATCTGCGGTATCATGGAGGTCGGATACTATTTGGTCTTTGCCTTTTGATTTACTATTTCCCAAAGTTTCAAGGATGTCTTGTAATTGAGACGGATTTCGACGGGCCGGTAGTGTTAGGGTTTCTTTTCCTTGTATAGTGGTTAGACCGACTGCATCTCCTTGATTGAGGTAGAGGTATGAAAGTGTTCCGATAATCGATTTTGCGAACTCAAATTTTGTTTTGGGTTTTCCAAAAGACATGGACCCACTGCAGTCTAAAATATGATGTGCCCGTAAGTTCGTCTCGGCTTCAAATTCTTTGAGAAAATATCGATCCGTCCTCGCAAGTACCCGCCAATCGATCCGTCGTGGATCATCGCCTGGAGTGTACTCCCGATACTCAGCAAATTCCACGCTTGATCCTTTATGATTGCTACGGTGGTGACCGCTAACATTTCCCTCCATGGGGAAGAAGCCAAGCATGGGGTCTCCACCGAGACAAGCCACTGCCTCCTTATCGACATAGTCGAGGAAATTGCTCTCTTTACGAGGCATGATTACAATTACCGAGTTTCGCTTCGAGCTTCCTCGATCAACCTACGAATAATATCAGCACTGGTTAGTCCCTCGGAGCGTGCATGAAAATTCGTGATAATCCGATGAAAAAGTACTGCTTCAGCTACCTCTTCTAAATCTTCGGTGGTGGTTATGAAATTGCCATGGATAACTGCTCTCGCCTTCGCCCCACGAATTAAAAATTGTACGGCTCGAGGTCCGGCTCCCCATTGAACTGAATCCTTCAGCCATTTGGGTGCCTCTTCCTCTTTAGGTCTGGTTTTTCTGACGAGATCAACTGCTAATTCGAAAACATGTTCTGGGACGGGAATTTTTTCAACCAACTGCTGATATTCTTTGAGTTTTTTTCCGCTTAAAACTTTTGACAGAGCAGGTGTTTCTCCCATCGTTGTCCTACGTGCAATAGCAATTTCTTCATCTCTCATGGGATATTCCATACGGATCAGAAACATAAAACGATCAAGTTGCGCTTCTGGAAGTGGGTATGTACCTTCCTGTTCAATTGGGTTTTGGGTTGCAAGTACAAAGAAAGGTTTGGGCAAAGAATGATTTTTCCCAGAAACCGTTACCCTTTTTTCCTGCATTGCCTCGAGAAGAGCCGATTGCGTTTTTGGAGGTGTCCGGTTGATTTCGTCAGCGAGTAAAACATTTGTAAAAATGGGCCCTTTAATAAATTTAAATTCTCTGCCCTCTCCGTCTTCTCTATTTTGAAGAATTTCCGTACCAGTAACATCCGATGGCATGAGGTCTGGTGTAAATTGGATACGCGAGAATACCAGCGAACTACTTTGTGCAATAGAATTAACAAGCAACGTTTTTGCCAGCCCTGGTACTCCCATCAAAAGTGCATGTCCTTGAGAAAGCATACAAATAAAAATTTTTTCAATTGCTTCCTCCTGACCCACTATGATTCTGGACAATTCTTGTTTAATTGAAAGATAGGATTCTTGCAGGTTTTGAATTGATTTTACTTCGTTCTCGTTGAGAGACGATTTTTCTTCAGTACCCGTGTTCTTTTCTTTTTTTACTGATGTAGGCATTAAATGATAAATGTAAGAATGGTTTCGGATTGATCCGCACTAAGTCTTTGAATCTTCATGACTAGAGTAAAGCTAAAGTACAAGGTAATTAAAGCCATTTCCACCCTAGATTCTGATCTATTTGAGATACGATCTTTAAACAAGAGATTGAAGGTGGTATTTCCTCATTTACATGACTTAGGATTAATTTGCATAGACCTACTTGGTGTTCGTCTGTTTTAGGGTTTTGGATTCATGATAGATTTTTTAAAAAAACGCTTCTGTGTTTTTGAATTTTCCGAAAATGGGTGATGATGTGATTCTTAAATAATCCGAGTAAACTAAATACAATAAAACTGTAGTAACCCAATCCTCATTTTCTTGTAACTCAGTGGTAGGGCGTTCATTCAGCATATCCCAAAATCAAAACAATCAGGAAAGTAAATTGAAATAATGTGCCGAAACAGTTTTTTACAAAGCACTTACAAGAGATTCCTTCTTTTAAAGTAGGTGCATGGATTTCGATTAATTTTATTTATTTTCAAAGAGACTTGATCCTTTATACATGAGTTGATTACTTAAAGATTAATCTAGGGTAAATATTCGTGTTTTCGAATGAGAACTCTTACTAATCAAAAAATGTTCCCTTCAGAATAATTAATGATTCGCGTTCAGCGTAAATACAGGTTGATCAAAGCAATTTCCACTAAAGATTTGGAAATCCAAGTTAACGATCTTATTCAGAAAGAATACAAAGATACGGAAGGTTTTCTTTACCGTTCATCAGGCAGATGGCAATGTTTAGGGGGACCAACCTTTCAAAATGAAAAGTGGATACAGACCATGGTTTTCATTCAAGAGGAGGAGTAAATCCTTCTAAATTCCGTTTGCCATCAGGTAATATTTCCTTGCAATATAAAAAAATTACCTTATCAAACTTTATTTGTGTTCTATTTGAACCAACTTAAAGCCATCGGTAAGGGCAAGACCGGTGGCTTTTTTGTTTTTAAAACCTTCCATCATCGTACCCTAATTAATATGTAAAGGATTTACAAAATAAAATATAAAGTCCTATCATCCCTCTAATATAAGTAAAACTATGAAAACAATATCATTTCTAATCTGCATTTCAATTCTTTTCCTTTCCCATCTTTTTTCACAGAGCGTTAATTCAATCAAACCGAGTTCTTCACCTCCAAAATTACCTATGAATATTCCTCCTCCTCCCAGTTTTGGGTCTTTGTCGAATAAATCAGGAAAGTTCCAACTCGTAAGTGCTGAATATTACTCGCAAGATGATCCCAAACCTTATCTTTATAAAAGACTGATTAAATTTGATACATCAACAGGCGAAGCGTGGATACTATTCTCAAAAATGGGAGCCCACGGAGAGCAGAGAACTTGGTTACCTTTAATCACTAATAAATGAAAATTGGTTTGTTTGTGAAACACAATTAAAACTATGTGGATTTGGATCGAACTTGATCAGACAATCTTTTAATTTTCATCTCCAAACCTTCAATTTTTTTGGATAATTTTTTGTTACGAAGAGAAAAATGTCCGACAAGCATTAAAACTCCAAATGAAATCAATGCAATTTTGCCAAATGGAACGGATCCCCATGATTTATTCCATGCAACATAAGCAGCTGCAGTGCCCATAGTGCTTAATGAAATGAGCATGAAAATATTCCAAACGACCCTTGAGGCTCCCTGAGGTCTTTCTCTGCCAAGTATTTGAACATTATTCATCAATAAAAAGAAACTCAAGTAAGCAACTGGGATAAGGGTGAAGCCTAAGATTGAGGTAGGAACGGCTAACCAAAAGGCAGCATCTTTCCAGAAGAATGGTCCAAGTACTCCAATTCCAGCTATAAGAGCACCTGCAAGAAAGGTAGGTCCCTTATGTGGTTTGCCCAAAACTTCGCAGATTGCATGTCCGTTAATTGTCATAAGAATTATAATTGTTGAAAGTGCCATTCCCAAAACCCCAATGCCAAATATTACTTGCGAAAACGCTTTGCTTTCAAAAAGAGATTCTAAGGAATAAGCAAGATGCTTGGCATCTCTTTTTACAAGCATGGCAGCTAGTTGTCTGTCAGCTATTGGCAATGATTCAAGTACTGCATCTTGTTGTATCGGGGCAAGATTGTTGTATTCTATCTCGCTCCATTCTAGATGAGCACGAGCAGTTACCAACTCATTAAATCCTTTTTGGTGTTCTTTGTGTAATACTCCATCTTGATCGTAAGCAGATTCAGGTTTTCCGTTGAAACTCGTACCTGCAGCAATCACTACGCAACTAGTTGCAATAAAATAAGGAATGAAGAGGGCAGTCCACAAATCGAATTTTGCAAGGCCGCGGTGTTCCCGCCCCCATTTTCTTCGAAGCAATACAAAGGGCATAAAGAAAGTCATGTTAATACCTACAGCCGTTGCAGCGGCTGAAATCATGACATCCTGTTGTAATCCTACAATTTTATCTTCCCAAAATGACTTAAATTGACCTGTTTCGTTAAGAAATGGTAAGTATGAGTCAGCTGGTTGTGTAAGTAAGGAGAAGTTGGGCACGAAACCGGCCGCAATTTCCCCCCAGTTTGCTTCGCCTGTAGCACTGAGCTTTACGACGACACCGAAAAATGCAATCACAACTATTGCAACCATGATTTTAAGTGCCCAATCAAAAATCTTAACTCCTTTAGATCCTTTATCATATGCCCAAACCACACCAAATGCTATCAGAAGCATAAGCGTGCAAGTTAGTACCTTGAACCATAAAGCCCCTTCTAATTCGGGGAAAAGGTTTTGGGTGACAGCTGCAGTTCCAAGATTAAATTGGGGTAAGCACCACACAATGTTGGCCGTGATTGTGGCAATTGCCCAACCCCAACCTAGTACTGGATTGATCTCATTATTTATAGAAGCAAATGGGCTTTGCCCTGTCGATAAGGTGACATGGCTAATTGCTGAAAGCATTACAATACCAAGTATAATGGCTAAAGGTTGTAACCATAACAGACTATAACCTGCCAGTACTCCTAAAAAGAGGCTTGAAGCAAGGGAGCCTCCTCCTAGAGTAATTGCACTTTGCAACCATCCTGGACCGGAAAGCTTGGTGTATGCAGCGAGTCTGGGAAATAATCCAGATGCCTCAGCTTGTGAGAGATAATTCTTTTCTTGATCGATAGAAGCCATACACCTGTAAATCAAGCTTCCATGAAAAAAAGTCAAGTAGGCATCTTAAAGATGCCTATGAGAAAATATGTAGAGGAAGAAGATTACTTTACTGTCATCACTCCACGCATCATCGCGAAATGTCCAGGAAAAGTACAAACATATTCATAGTCTCCCGGTTTAGGGGCGGTAAATTTGATTGTGTCTGATTCGTCTGGACCAAGAAGTTTTGTCGCCGCAATGGTATCAGTCTTGACAGAATCAGGGAGGGCGTTGGTTGCATTGGCTCCTGCAGTTAAAGCTTTTTGACCAAAAGCAATTGCGGAAATACCTTTCTTGAGAATTACTAAATTGTGCCCCATGGCAATTTTTGGCACTTTTCCGATATTTTTGAAAGTTAATTCAATTTTTTCCCCTTCATTAACTTCGAAACTTTTCAAATCAAATTGCATGGTGTCGTTACCAGTAATGGTGATTTTCTTTGATTCCGCAGATAGGAGAGTGTGTGACGCTAGAAGTAAAATGATAAGGAATTTAAGTTTCATGACTAAATATATACATGAGTATGTTATTGATTCAAGTTTGAGGTTGTAGAAAAACCTTAGACCTTAGTTGAGGGCATGTAACGATAATACACTTCCAGCATCAATACAGTCATAGTAGTACGATAAATGTCAGTATCTCCATGAAAATGTTTTCCGTGAGGCCAGTGGCCGTCGGAGGCTTGTGCTCCACACACAATCTGCTGAAATTCTTTGTTCCATGCTCTCCAGTATTTGGAACCCCCGGACACGCCAGTA
>MDTB01064113.1_pt1 | contig 11030 bp, 9 predicted proteins | sample 811161 | NCBI WGS metagenome assembly MDTB01 (sample SAMN05326650, study PRJNA326480) | marine metagenome | isolation source: seawater | place: Mediterranean Sea | collected 2009
CCGAGGTGAGATCAACCACCAGAGCGGAAAAGGCTGTCCCACCAGCGGAGACAGCCACACCGATGGCGATGAACAGCAGCATCAAAGGCACAACCCAGGTCAGAACGCCAACGGACGCTCCGACCTGGGCGTTGATGGCGAGCTGGAGCACCACCCATACGACCCCTCCGAACAACACGGAGAGCGCCAGCGCGCTTGCCAGCAAGAAAGGAGTTCGTCTCAGACCCCCCAACGGCAACCGATCCGACCAGTTGCCGAAGAAGGCACGACTGAAGCCCATCAACTCCTGAGCGCCGATCGCAAGCGCGGCGACGGCAGCAGGAAGTTGAATCTCCTCAATCAGCAAACGGTTGAGAAGGCCAAGTGTGAGGACGCCCAGAATGCCCAGACTCAGCTGAAACATCCCGAGCCTGAGCCCAAGTCGTCCTGAACGATTCAGCAATACAGATCGAAGCCCCTAGCACAAGAACTCGATCCATTTGAGACGAAAAAAACAATTTTGGCTCAGGTGGAGGCCAGTTTGATGTCCCTCAGGCGTTCGTCCACCGACGCAAGCAGCTCGATCGCAAACATCGGTGCTTCCTGCATGGCAAACAAAAACTTCTCCCTGTTCATCTCAATCAGACGGCAATCCTCAGCAGCTTTGGCGGTGCCAAGCCGCTGATGGTCTTCCATCACCAACGCACCAGCACCGAACACGTGACCGGCCTGAATATCCTCATGGCCTTCCTTGCCGTCCTCGCCAATCCACGTGAGCCGGATCGATCCTTCAAGAATGCCGTACATGGATTTTCCGGTCTCCCCGGAACTGAACAGCACATCACCAGCCTTGAGCGTGACCACTTCGCCCTTTGTGGCGAGAGCGCGCATGGTGTCGAGAACGTTCACTGTCAATTGATGGGGTCATCAAAAGTGTGCTGATGACAGGTGAAGAGGAGGTAATGCCCCCTCTTTCACCGTGCACCCGATCAGGGTCAGGCTGTGGTGAGGGCCAGAGCAGCGCCAAACCCCTGACGAACATCTTCCTGGGAGATCAGCCCGTCATGATCTTTGTCCAGGGCATCAAACACGGCGTCGCTTCCGAGCCATTCGTCGCGGGTGATGGAACCATCGCCATTCATGTCGTTCAGCATGAAGATCTCCTGAACGGCATGACCGAAGGCTGAACCTCCTTCAAGCTCAGCGAGGCGATGGGCCAACTGATGCTCCAGTGTTTCAATCGCCTTGCTGAAACCCTTGATGCCTTCGCCCAGCTTGTCGGTTGCCATCCGATCTTCCTTCATCATGGCGTCAAAGCGTTCCCGGTCCACGTGGATCTGCTCCTCACCACCCGTGGGGTTGGAACCATCCAGCTTTTGGGTCAGCTCGGCGTTGCTTTCACGCAACTGATCCAACAATTTCGGTGAAATGGTGAGCAGATCGCAGCCGGCCAGCTCGGTGATTTCATCGAGGTTGCGGAAGCTCGCTCCCATCACTTCGGTGTTGTAGCCGAAGGTCTTGTAGTAGTTGAAGATCCTGGTCACCGAGATCACGCCCGGATCTTCAGGTCCTGGATAGGAGTCGCGACCGGTGTCAGCTTTATACCAATCGAGGATGCGTCCCACGAAGGGGGAGATCAACGTGACGCCAGCCTCAGCACAGGCAACGGCCTGACCAAAACCGAAGAGGAGGGTGAGATTGCAGTGGATGCCCTCTTTCTCCAGCACTTCAGCAGCTTTGATTCCCTCCCAGGTGGAGGCGATCTTGATCAGGACTCGGTCATTGCTGATGCCAGCGTCGTTGTAGAGACGAATCAGCTTGCGACCTTTTTCGATCGTGGCGTCCGTGTCGTAGCTGAGGCGGGCATCCACCTCCGTCGACACGCGACGGGGAACGATCTTGAGAATCTCTTTTCCGAAGATCACGCTGATCTCGTCCAGCGCTTCATGAACGACATCCTCAACAGGCGCGTTCTCACCGATGAGCTTGCGGGAGGACCGCAATGCTTCATCAATCAAGCTCTGATAGGCAGGGATCTGAGCTGCAGCGAGAATCAGGGAAGGATTGGTTGTGGCATCACGGGGGGTGAACTTACGGATCGCTTCCAGATCACCGGTATCAGCCACGACCACGGTCATGGTGGAGAGCTGCTCGAGGAGGCTGGCCATGGCAGGGGATACGGGCCTTCGTCCGTAACGTAGCGACGTTTTTCAGAGCGTCAGCTCTTCGCGGCCTTGTTCAATTCTGCTGGTTTTGAGGGGTGAATCTTTTCCACCACCAGCAACCCGTCAATCACCTGCTTGGCCACCGGAACAGCAACAGTTGAGCCGTAGGCATTGTTTCCCTGGGGCTCATCAACCACCACCAACACGACGTACTTGGGGTTCTCGACGGGAAGGGAGGCCACGAAACTGCAGATGCGAGCGCCCGCCAGATAAATCCCGTTCAGGGCCTTCTGAGCTGTGCCCGTCTTTCCAGCGATGCGATAGCCGGGTGTCTTGACGCCTTTGCCGCTTCCCTGATCCACCACCGATTCCATCCAACTCATTACCGTGCGGGTCACCTCCGGCTTAATCAGCTGTTGCCCACCTGGAGCCGCCGCTGGTGCCAGGGCATGTCCGGACCGGAAACCCCTCGTGATGTGCGGGCTCACCAACCGCCCTCCATTGGCGATCAGGGCATGCAGTTGTGCAAGTTTGAGCGGCGTGAGAGAAAAGCCCTGGCCGAAGGCCGTCGTCGCGGGTTCAATCGGCTGCGTGGTGAACTGCTGCTTGGTCTTCAGCTGTCCTGCAACAGCACCGGGAAGATCGGTGTCGGGTTTGGCATCGATGCCTAGACGTTTCATCCAATCCCAGTAGAGGCCATCCTCGAGATGACGCATGGCTTGGACCATGCCGACATTGCTCGACACCTGAAGCACCGTTGGGAAGTCGATCAGACCATTGGCTCGCTTGTCGTGGTTGTTGATCGGCCATCCACCGATCTGCAACTGACCAACGTCATGAACACGGTCGTTGGGTTGGATGGCCTCTTCCTGCAAAGCCAGGGCAAGGTTGATCGGTTTGAACGTGGAGCCCGGTTCATAGAGGTCCTGGACCGACCACTCCCGGAAACGGCCCGGGTCGTAAGTCCAGAACCGATTGGGGTCATAGGTGGGGGTGGACGCCAGCACCAGCAGTTCCCCGTTGGTGACATCCATCACGATGGCGGCACCCTTCTTGGCCTTCCATTTCTTGACCTGGGCATCGAGAGCCTGAACGGTCAGTTCTTGCAGTCGGGAATCCAGGGTGAGCTGCAGGCGCAGATCATCACCGAAAAACACTCCGGGCTCGAGATCATCAGGCAAGGGGGTGCCATCAGCTCCACGGCGCAGGCTCCGGGCCTGCTCGTGCCTCAGCAGATCGTCGTCTCGGCTTTGCTCCAGGCCAGCCTGGGGGACCCTCTCATCGTTGAGAAAACCCACAACGTTTGCAAACAGATCACCCTGGGGGTACACCCGTTGGGGGTAGGGCTCGAGATCCAGGCCGCTGATTCCAAAGGCACTGATCGTGGAAGCGGTTTCGGGATCAATGCCCTCCTCCAGCTTGATTCCGGATTGGCGGTCACCAATCTGCTTCAACAGGTGGTCTGCAGGAACGCCCAAAACGGGGGAGAGCCGTTCGGCAACATCACCGGCTGGTCGCACATGGTTCGGGTCATCCCCTGGAAAATTGAAATATCGCGGGTGCGCCCAAAGACGAAACCGTTTTTCATCCATCGCCACCAGACGACCGTTGCGGTCGACGATCGGTCGGCGTTGCCCCAGAGGCTGACTTCGCTGCGTCTGGAGCTGACGCGCTCTGGCTTCCAACTCCGAGGTCTGGACCAACTGCAGCCAGGCCATCCTGCCGATCAGGCCAACCAAGCCGGTGCAGAGAATCAGGAAGATCCACCAGAGACGTTGCGCGGAGACCGTCTCAAGAGGAACGACGCGGGCGCGGCTGCGGCGTGCTGGAGCAATCGTCGCCATGGATGATCGACCCTTCATTTAGTAACCCGGTCGGATGCGCTCTTCGATCAGCTCGTCAAAGGAGGGGAGCATCGACACATCAGGAATCGGCTCGGCTGCTGTCGAGGGGCGATTGAGATAAACCAAGTTGGCCACCTTGGTCGGGACCATGCGAGATGGTCGCGTGGTCCGTCGCAGCAGATGCTGTTCCATCACGGCCGTCGACTCGGTCAATCGATGTGCGAGCGAACGGGTGCTCTCCAGACGGTTGAACGAAAGGGTCCAACGGTGTTGCCAATGAAGCGTTAATCCGCTCAGGACGGCCACTGCCGCCAGCACCCCGAGCATCGTTCCATCCGCCAAACGATGCAGGCTTCCCAACCAAGGGGAGCGACGCGCAACTCGACCAGCAGAGAGGGACCCCTGGATCAGCTCGAAGGTCTTGGATGAAGAGCGCTGTTCCGGTGCGGCGACCACCGATTCTCCAGGACAATGAGCTAGTGAACCATTCGCTCAGGGCCTCGGCAAGGTGGCGAAGCCAGGCTTCACAGCAGCAGCAGATTGAAGAAGGTGACGGCATTCCACAGCGCATGCATCAACACGCAGGGAAGCAGTCGACCACTGCTCAAACGCATCAGCGCCAGACCGATGCCGAGAACCGTGAGAGGAGCGAGTTCACCGATGCTGATGTGAGCCAGACCGAAGGTCAGGCCGCTCAGCACGACCCCCCAGAACACACCGACGGACTCCGTGAGCACGGGTAACAGCGCACCACGGAAAATTACCTCCTCAAACAACGGAGCGAGCACCACAGCTGTGAACGCCATCAGACCAAGAGCGATCGGATCACGGCTGCTCAGGACAAGCTCCAACAGTGGATTGCTGCCACCTGGATCCCCCAACAAACGCACCAGAAGCCAACCCGTGAATGTGACCACCGGCGTCACCATCAGCCAGGCAGCCACCGCACCGGTCATGGCCGAAGCGGGGGGTCGCAGCTTCCATTGCAGCCAGCCAGCAGGTGGACAGCGCTCCATGGGAAGTGCTCTCAGCTGCCTGCGGAGGATCAGCAGGCTCGGCAAGGCCATCACCGAGTACTGAATCACCACCTCCATCGCCTCACGGCGTGGACTGACCAATCCGGCCGTCAGGCTGCGCACCAGGGGAGCTGCCACCACCGGGACGCCGACGGCACTGATCACCACAAAACCTCCGGCAACCAGCAAAGCCATGTCGATCAACGTCAGAGCTGGTCCTTTCAGCGATGGCCATGGCTCCTGCCGGCGACGCAGCAGCAGCCACCCCTGCCGCAGCAACAAGCCACAACCCAACACGATGCTCATCAACGGAACCAGAACGCTCAAACCGAGACGCACAGCGGCGACCTGGGAAACAGCGGGATCCACGCATCGATCGGTCCTTCCCCTCAGCGCTTCGCAGGAGAGCAGCCTGATCAGAGGATCGGCCTCGGCCCCTGAGCCCTGGGAATGAATCCCGTCCGACGCTTTGGACAACAGCGTCAGCATCCGCTGCTGCCGTTCGGAGCGTTGCTCGGGTGGGCTGGCCTGGATGGCCTGCCTCAGCAGATCACGCGGTTCAGGTCCCGCCAGCAATGGCCTCAACTGGGGCGGCAGGGCAGGTTCCGCCAGCAGCGTGAGCTCCTGCTGTTGAAGGGAGAGCGTCGGCGCAACGGACGGGCGCGTGAGGCTCGCCACCAGGCCGGAAACCCAGATCGCCGCGGCCAGCACCAGCGATAGAACAGCAAGAGCTGTCTTCCAGGTCGCTTGAGGCTGGCTGGAGGAACTGGTTGGCACCACGTTGGCTCGAACACAACCGATTGTCCCCCTGCGGGGCCAGCCCCATACGATGACCGCGCCTTGTCGCTGAACGGTGCCACTCCGCCTACTCCTGGTTCGCCACGGACTGAGCAGCTTCAACCAGGAACGCCGCATCCAGGGGAGGGACGACCTCTCAGCGCTCTCTGATGAGGGCCACGAGCAGGCGCGACGGCTGGGGGAGTCTCTGTCTGAGGTGGAGATCACCGCTGTGTACAGCTCGCGCTTGAAACGGGCGGCATCCACCACAGCAACCCTGCTGAAGGGCCGCGGTGGCCAGGCGCCGCAAACCGTGTTTGATGACGGCTTGCTCGAGGTGGATCTGGAACCTTGGAGCGGATTGCGGATCGACGAGCTCACCGAACGGTTTCCTGAGGCCTACGCCACCTGGAAACTTCGACCGTTGGAGCTGGAGCTCCAGCACAGCGACGGCAGCTCCTACCGGCCGCTGGTGGAACTGATGGATCAGGCGCAGACGTTTTTGGAAGGGTTGCTTCAACGGCATCCACCGGAAGGTGATGACACGGTGCTGGTGGTGGCTCACAACGCCATTCTTCGCTGCCTGATGCTGGTGCTGTTGAACCGGCCGGAGAACGGGTTCCGTCGGCTTCGGGTGGACAACACCTCCCTCTCGATCTTCAACCTGCGTCCCGGCACAGCGGGTCCCCAGGTGCAGATCGAATGCCTCAACAGCACCACTCATCTGTCGCCGTTGCCGGCGAAGGGTGAGGGTGCCCGGCTGATCCTTGTGCGCCATGGCGAAACCGACTGGAACAAGGAGGGTCGTTTCCAGGGGCAGATCGATATTCCCCTAAACAGCAACGGCCGCAACCAAGCGGCTGCGGCCAGAGAATTCCTCAAAGACGTCCAGATCGACAAAAGCTGGAGCAGCACCCTCTCCCGTCCAACCGAGACCGCCCAGATCATTCTCGAGGCGCACCCCGACGTGAACTTGAGCCAGACGGATGGTTTGGTCGAAATCGGACATGGCCTCTGGGAGGGCAAGCTCGAATCCGAGATCCGCGAGGGCTGGTCCACCCTGCTGGACAGCTGGAAAAGCACGCCGGAAACCGTTCAGATGCCTGAAGGGGAAACGATTCAGGACGTCTGGGCCCGGTCGGTGCGCAGCTGGCAGGAGATCAGCGATCAGCTCAAGCCGAACGAAACGGCTCTGGTGGTCGCCCACGATGCCGTGAACAAAACCATTCTCTGCGACCTGCTCGGTCTCACACCCGCAGACATCTGGGCTGTGAAACAGGGAAACGGAGGGGTCACCGTGGTCGACATCGCCAGCGATCCGCGTCAGCCTGCCGTCGTGTCCTGTCTCAATCTCACCTCCCATTTCGGCAGCGTCATCGATCAGACGGCCGCGGGAGCGCTCTGAATCAATGAACGACAGCCTGCTGTTGGACCCTGTTCGGATTCTGCAAGGACCGGGACACGATGAGCGGCAGGGAGCGGTTCTGATTGAAAACGGAGTTCTGCACGGGTTGGATCAAGTTGCCAGGGACAGGGCAGCACTGCTCGGACTCGTCCCCAGCGAGGCCTCGACCCAGCTGATTGCTCCATGCCTCGTCGATCCCCACTCCGTCCTCGAGGATCCGATCAACGGTCGTGCGGAAACCCTGGACAGCTTGAAGCGGTGTGCGAGCACCGGCGGCTACGGCCGCATCGCGCTGCTTCCCCGTAGCCGTACCTGGCGCGACAGACCGACACGGCTGCAGGACCTCCTGCAGCCCAATGAACCTGGGGGAGTCCAGATCAACGTCTGGGGAAGTTTCAGCCGTGACGGTCTCGGCAGCGATCTCGCACCCCACGCTGATCTGATCGAGCACGGGGCCATCGGGATCGCTGACGATGATTTCATGTTGCCCCTGCCTCTGCTGGAACGGGGGCTGCTGCTCGGCGACATGGGAGCGGCTCCGGTGCTACTGGCTCCAAGGGACCCCGATCTTCAGGGGGATGGCATGGCAAGAGCGTGCGTGGAAACGCTGCGAGCGGGATGGGCTCCCGATCCTTTGAGCAGCGAATCTCTACCTGTCTCCCAACTGCTTGCCCTGCAGCGTCGCCATCCGTTACGGTAACTGCGCTTGATGAATCTGTCCACCGCCGAAGCGGTGGACCAACTGCGACGGGAACCGCACCCTCCCACAGGCACCGTGAGCTGGTGGCACCTCCTGGCGGACAGCGCAGGACTGGACATCGATGACCCGGGCTGGTGCGTGCGCCCATCCATCGGAACAACTGCCGATCGCCTTGCACTGCAACAGGCGGTGGCCGATGGGTTGATCAGTGTGGCCGTGCATGCCGTCCCTCTCGACGCGGAGGACATGCTGATGCCACCGGATCAACGGCCACCAGGACTCAGCGGCCACCATCTCGTGCTGTCAGCCCTCTGGGATGCGCTCGTTCGGCACGGTGGATGGTCCGTTGCCCAGCTCTGGCAGGCGCTCAGCTTTGGGCCATCAGCGTTGCTGAATCTGACGCCCGAACAGCTTCAACCCGGCAGCCGCCGCTGGCTGCTGTTTGATCCGGACTGCACCTGGCGAGCGCAGGACCATGATGGACATGGACCTCTGGCCGCGAATCTCCCCCTGCTGGGGAGGGAACTTCAGGGCAAGGTGCGGGCCTGCGGCCTCAGTCGTTGAGACCACCCAGACGATTCAAGGGCCAGAAGCGCCAGACCGCTCGTCCGAGAACCTCCTTCTCAGGAAGAAAGGGACTGCTGGGCCAAAAGCGTCCATCCCAACTGTTGCTGCGGTTGTCGCCGAGGACCAGAACCGATCCCTCGGGCACGGTTCCATTCACGGTTCGGCAGGGGCTCATTCCCTGGTCATCGAGCTTGCAGAATCGACCGACGTACGGCTCCTTGAGCTTGCTTCCGTTCAGCGTCACCTCTCCGAGTGGGTTGACTGACACGCGATCACCAGGCACAGCGATCACTCTCTTGATGTAGGCATCACAGGCCGGATCTCCCAGACCGGGAATCAGCCCGATGAGCGGAAGATTCACAAGCATGCAGCGCCACGCCGATGGCCTCTGTCCTGAACTGAGTGCCGGATCAAAGGCATACGGTGAATTGAAGACAACGATTTCGCCGCGTTTGGGCGGGCGGGGCAGATAACTGAGCTTTTCGACCAGCAGGCGATCCTGAATTTGAAGGCCGGGCAACATCGAACCCGATGGGATGTATCTGGCTTCTACAACGAATTGCCTGATGCCGAAATAAAGGGCAAATGTGAACAGAACCGGACCCCAGAAATCCCAGAAGGGATGAAGTCTTGAGCGATTCTGTTGCTCGTCAGCCAACGGGTAATGCTGGGAAAGACGCTTCACCATAGAGGCAAGGTGAAGACAGTCCCGGCCCCGAACCTCGATGATCCGCCCCCGCTGGCAACGGTTCAACCGATCCGGTCCGCTCCTCGTCTGGCGGCGCTGGGACCAGGCGATCGCGCTGATTGCAGCGCTGAATCTGGCCTGGGTGATTTTTGATCTGAGTTACGTGGCGCTGCGCAGTTTCTGGCTGCAGCGCAATCTCTATCCGCTGCCTTCGCTGCCGCTTGTGGTGCCGCTGCCGTGGCTGCCGGACATCACACCGCTGTACGACCCGCTCAAGGGAATCGAACCGCACCGCGACACCAAGGCTTATCTGGACCATTTCCAGACCCTGGACCGGGAAGCGATGGCCCAGGGGATCGATGCGCCGGCTGTGCAGGAACTGCTGAACAAGCAAACGGATCTGACGATCGAGATGATCGAGACCAATCCGTTTCTCAATTCCGGCAACGCAGGCACGCTGGAACGGCTGAAGAACCGTCTGCGAACTCAGGCAGGTCTGGAATCATCGCGAGAAGCGGCCGTTCTTCTGCTCAGTCCGCCCTATTTGCAGCAGAACAGCTGGACCGCTGAACGCATCTTCTGGACCCGTCGGATCCTGCCCCTGGTGGAGATCAACTACTGGAGGGGGATGGATGAGAACGGTCAGCCGACCGATCTGAGCTGGCGCATTGATACGCCTTTTCAGCTGCTTTTTCTGGTGGACATCCTCCTTCGGACGATTCGCCTGAAACGTCGTTACCCAGCGATCCGATGGCGGGATGCTCTGCTGCGGCGGTGGATCGACCTGCCCTTGCTGCTGCCCATTGGACGGCTGCTTCGGGCGGTGCCCGTGACGGAGCGCTTGTCTCGAGCCGGGTTGATTCAACTGGAACCGTTACGGGCTGTGATCAGTCGTGGGGTCGTTGCCCTGCTGGCCATGGAACTGTTTGAAGTGATCACGATCCGGGTGGTGGATGCCCTTCAGGAGATGATCCGATCCCCACAGCTGCCGCAGCGGATCCGCAGCTTTTGTACTTACCAGGGAATGGAGCAGAACGAGCAGAAGGAGCTGGTGCAGCTCACGCAGATCTGGCTGCCACTCCTGCTCAATCAGGTCGGTCCGAACATGCGACCCCAGCTGGTGGCGCTCTTCGCACACCTTTTGCAACAAGGGCTGGAACGCAACGCGGTGCTTAATCCCTTGCGAGGTCTAAAAGGGCTGCAAAAAGCTGAGTCAGAGATGAGCCGTCAGCTTTCCGAGAGTCTTGTGGATTCAGTGTTGAACCTCTCCAGGGGAGCTGGAAGCCGTTTGGAACAGAGAGATCCAGTGCTTGAGGAGCTCGGAAGTGACACGATCGACCGGTTCTGGGAGGAACTCGCGAGGGTGATGGAGCAGGGCCCAGTGATGGAGCGAAGCCAGGAGCTGCTGGCCTCACTGCTGGAGGATCTCAAGCGATCCAGTTTCCAGCAGCTGCACAATCAGTGGGGCGTGGACGATCTGATCCGTGAGATTGATGGTCTCAGTTTCAGTCCACCAGATGAGCGCTCCAGACCTCAGGCTTGAAACCGACGAGACAGTCTCCGGAGGGACTGATCAGAAAGGGGCGTTTGATCAATTTGCCATCAGCGGCCAAAGCATCGAGAGCCTGGTCATCGCTCATCGCTTTCACGGTGGCAGCACCCAAAGCTCTGTAGCTCTGCCCACTGGTATTAAAAAGAGGTTTCCGGTCTCCGAATTGCTTCAACGCTGTCAACAGCTGATCCCGCGAGGGGGGAGTCTCCGTGATGTCGATCACGTCATGGTCGATGCCCTTCTCAACGAGCCATGCCAACGCCTTTCGACAGGTGCTGCAGCGGCTGTAGGAGAACACCTGAAGAGACGCCACCGCGATCAGCGACCAAACAGAGAC
>MDTB01226460.1_pt1 | contig 11030 bp, 6 predicted proteins | sample 811161 | NCBI WGS metagenome assembly MDTB01 (sample SAMN05326650, study PRJNA326480) | marine metagenome | isolation source: seawater | place: Mediterranean Sea | collected 2009
AAAATACTGGATGGTAGTCGCAATGTTTGTTCCGGCTGGTAGAGTTGAAGTACAGGTAAGTGTCGATCCACTTACATTAAAATCAACCCCCGGAGTTTGGGCCACACCATTAACATAGAGCATCGTTGCATTGCTTGTGCCAGCAGAATCTAAAGTAAGAGTAGCAGTACCACCATTGTGACGTTTTACTTGAGGATTAAGTTGATTAAGACCTGATAGATAATTACTCATTTAATCCCCCTTTGGAAAATCAGTTTTGACTTTGTCGCAAGCCGCGATCCACGCATTATACTTAGTGTCGTCACCTTTTTCCTTATCGTGCAAAGCTTCAAGAAAATCATGGACAGATGGATATTCAACTCTTCGAAGTATTTTATAATCTGACATGACTTCTCCTAATCTATCGCTGTCACGGTTAAAACAGGCTTGCCAATGTGACTACCGCCCGTGCCATCCCAGTAGGCAGTTTCATGAATTTTAACAGTTGATGCTGATGAATAATCTCGTGCTTGGAGTTTTATAATTTTACCACTACTCCAACTTGAAACCTTACCAGCACCCGCATCATCACCATCGCCAATTCTGAAAACCCACTTAAAATATGGCCGATTTAAGATCATGCTGTAACAAGAATAACCACCCCTCGCATCAGTAACTTCAGTTCCAGCTAGAAATAATTTAATGTGCAAACAGCCCGTTGCGTCTGCATAGCCTGTCATAAATTGATATTCATAAATAACAGATGATGTTCCAGATGGAGGTGTGTAGTCGATGGAGCTTCCATTTAAATCGACATACGTTTGAGTAGATGTTTGAACGGCTGTTACATCTGTTGAAGTGTAAGTGCCAGAAGGAACAGTAACTGCACTTCCGTCACAAACCAATGGAACAACTTCAAGAATTTTTCCAGCACCACCAACAGCCTCAAATGCGGGCGGTGAACCAGCACCCGTACTTGTTAGAACTTGTCCATCGGTTCCCGGCCCTACAGCACTTGGATCGCCTGATGCGTCATAGGTAATGACTTGACCGTCTGTGCCACCAGCCATTTTTGCTAGAGTGATGGCGTTATCAGCAATATCAGCAGTTTGAACTGTTGTAAGGCTCGTTCTTCCTGATAAAAAATTACTCATATCAAGTCTGCTTTAAATAAGAGATTGTTGCCTCAAGTGAACTATTTGCTTGAGCATCCATTTTGATATAGTCACCTGTTTCCAAAACAAGTTTTCCTTGTATCGGGTTAAATGCGTCGTTGATTGGAATAGATACTTCCTTACAAAGAATTGCATTAGTACCTCCACCGCTTTGGTACACAGTCGCTGTCAACCAACAAGCTGTACTTGCGTGCATATTAGAAACCTGACATCCAACAACGACTAAAGTTTCACCAGAACCAGCTGTCAAAACAGTAGGATCGCTTGTCGTAATATCTGCATTTACCATATGAAATGTGTCAGCCACATTAACCTCCTAACGCTATCATTAAACCAATGCCACCTGTCGATCCTGTAGCACCAGTGGCCCCTGTAGAGCCTGTAGGTCCAACCATTGAAACAGCCGTAGGCCATGAACCACCTGCCTTTGGGCCGTAAAGATTATTTGCATTGCTATCGATATAAAAATCACCGTTGATACCTGTGCCACCAGCAGGTGCTCCAGTACCATTTAAAACAACATTGCCCCTTTCTATAAGAGTAAAACCAGATGTACTTAACTGGAGGTTCTGCGCTGTCGAAGTAGGAACAGGTAAAGTTAATGCATAAGTTGATGTGTCAGTCGAAGCTCTACCAACTTTACGATCTATATTTTCAAAAGCTTGTTTGAATAATACAATCATTTTATCGATCCACGTATTTAACGTATCGATATTAAATCCACCAGTAGTCGGGAAATCTGTTGTCCGTGTTGGGGATATATTTAATTCTAAGACAACTGAATCAGATGTTGTTGCACCTGATGTCAGGGTCATCGTACCACCATTATATCCACCGCTGTACGTAGTGACAGGCGTTATATTATAATGTGTCGATTTCTCTAATAAGGTACCTTGTTTATAAACATCTATGTCATCATCATCAAAAAACTCAAACGGTATGCTAAACGCTGTCTGACCAGATGTCGCAGTATATTTAGCAATCGTTGTTGTTGTTCCGATTGTAATATGTGTCATACTCTATCTCCGTTTCCCCTCAAAATAAGTTAATAAAATAAAAATCACCACGCACAGAACGAAATCTATTCATCATCATCCTCACCAATACTGCCAGCTGACCTTTGCAATCTATCAACCGCCCATGAAAACCAGATGAGATTGTTGAACGGCAGGAGCCGCCGAACAGAACGAGCCATGTCCTGACTATCTGCGTCAGGATTAAGAATTGAGTTAGCCAGGTCTAATCCCAGCGAGGCCACAGGCCCACCAACTTGGCCTGTGCGCTGAGCGAGGTTCGGGTCTTTAAAAAAACTATCGACACCCAGCATAGGGCGAATACCCAGCGTATTCCCACTCATGACCTCAAGCATATTGTCAAGATCAAACATAATTCCAGTAGCACCAGAGTAATCAATCGCCTGAACCAAGCGATCAATTGAGGTAAAGTCACGTTTGTCATAGCTGGGCGACTTAATAATATCGACCATATAACCCATTGCGATCATTGATAGTATGCCATGAAACGCTTTGGCATCACGTTGTTGTAAGCCAGCCAATAAGGTTCTGTGAGTTGCCGAGAATCCAAATGACTTAAACTGGGTCATTAAGCTACCAACCTGAGTGCTCATAAAATTAAGTTTTTCAGCAGGGCCGGGTGTAATAACCGCATTATTAATTTCGTCAACAAGCGCAACACGGAACTTGTTACGAATAACAGGATCATCCCACGCTCCAGTATTAGCTAAATGTAAGGTGTTACCTTTCTGGGCTCCTGCTCTTGTCCATTGATCTGCTATTTTAACAGCATCATCTAAATTAATACCTACTTTAAGTAATGCATCACGCTCAGATTTGGTCAGCCTTCCTTGTTTTCCACGCATGACCATCTCGCCACCTTCATTAACCCACTTTAAATCACCCGCCCATTTAACAGATGTACGGATCATTTCAGATTGAATGATTGAACCAGAAAATCGTTTCATCATATCGGTATATGGCGACAAAGCATTAAGAACGAACATCTTATTGACACCAGTATCAAGCATACGCTCGATCATTGTGTTTCCACCAAACCCACCATCTACATCAAAAAATGCTTCCCATCGTCCATGTAATGCAACTTCAGCTGCTTCTCCAGCAAGCTCTACTTCTGCGCCACCCATCTTGAAATCATGAGATGCGACAGTAAATTTATCAAATGCCCCTTTAAATGCCCGTTCCAATCCAACAGACATAACTGTTCGACCCATATCAGCTAACGCGGCAACAGTTGCTTTACCCATTAAAGCTAAAACCATAGCATTTTTTATACTTCGAACCCCGCGAGCACTGGCTGAACTAGGATCAGTTGGAAGCTTATAAACACCTAAGACCTTTTCCTTCATGTCAGTAACAGCTTGGATAACCCGTGAGCTCTCCCGCGCTAACGCTTCTGCTTCTTTACCAACAGCATTATCTACCTCAGATTCAAGACGAAGCTTTAATTCATCTGTAAAGTTCTTCATCGTAGCATCGCCAAATTCATTACCCATCTCAATCGATGCCGCCATACGGCGATGATAACGACGCAACATAATTTCTGGATCAGTTTCAATAAAATCAGCAATACCATTATATCGTTTAGTCAGCATATAAGATGGCATTTCCAAGATACGTTCTCTGGTAGCTGAAGCCGCACCAAACGCAAAATCTTCTGGCTCTCCCCGTGATGCCATTCGCTCAACTTCTTTTAAAGCTTCCTGAAGACGGGCATCTTTACCAACACCATAAGTATCAACTAGACCACGAACATAATTATGTGCTTCTTCTAATTGTAATTGTTTAATTTTTGGATCAACTGATTTAGTTTTAAATATGTCATCAATTTTTGCTAACGCGGAATTGATAGTAGATTCTGGTAAACCTTCTTTTCTCATAGCATCATCAAGCAATCGCTTAATGTCACCTTGGGTACGTTGTTTTAAAATACTATCAAGCGTTTGGTTAGCACGAACACCTGTAGTATCTGTCTTGATATACCAATCTTCTAAAATCTTTAAAAATTCTGCCCTATGATTAACAATTTCATCATGCTTAAACATACGTGACCAGTGAGTGAACGCCTGTTTTTCAGCTTGAGGTAATTCACCACGGGCACTTGCTGTTTTCCAATTTTCTAAACGAGCTTCAATATCTGCTAATTCATCAACCCATTCTTGCTGACGTTTAATCCTATCATGATAAATCTGAGCACCCTTATTTTTAAAAGACTCGCGAGTTCGATCTAACAAAAAACTACGGTTGTCTCCCATTAAAATAAAATCTACTTCTTTGAGTTCTTCCCTAAATTTTTCAAGATTATCAAATTGTTTTTGACTCAAATTTGACTTGCCTTCTAAATCATCAATAGCCCTGACTAACCAATCTCGTCCTAAAAGGTTTTTTTCATCAGATAATGCACCTCTAAGACGATCTACCTGATTTAAAACAGAACGGTCTGAGTTAGGTATTACCTCTTCCTGTAAAAATTTCTTACGCCGATTTAAACGTGCGATACCAAAAATACCTGCATCCTGACCAGCTTTACCCATTGCATCCATATAAGTTTTAAGGGCAGTAGCCGCCTCAATAACATTGGCATTAGTGCTTTTCTCACCAGACAACACCATCCACATAACATCATCTTTAAATTGTTTGTATTCTCTGCCATGAAAAATACTTGTCTCAACAGATTTAAGAGCCCGACCAAATGGTGTCATAGTATCTGGATTAATATTTTGTTCTTTTAAATAAGCATGATACATCCCTTTACTGGCATCTACTGCTAATTTGTTATGTAACTTTGATTTGTTATGAACACCTTGAGCTATAGAATCACCAGCGGCCATACCTTTTGTTATCATGCCCGGAGAACCAGTAATTCGATCAGCCAATCTACGAATTGAATTACCCATTTCGCCTTTAAATAAATTATTTTTCAGTAAAAAATAAGGATGCTGTGCTAATCGCATTGTTTCGATTCCTGTTCCAGTTGGAACAAAAGAATCTGGATTCCAGCTTTTGCTAACTTCTATTAAGTCTTCATATTTTTTAGGATCACTGGTTATTTCAAGTATTCGTGCATCATACTCAGTATTGCTTTCCCGCGATGATTTATCAATCAAGCGTTTTACGTGGTCAAAAATTGACTCCTGATATTCTAAACCATCCTTATTAACAAATGTTTTTCTTTCAGAAAACGGACGAACCGTTGCCGCAGTATCAGGCATAATCTCTTCTAATCGATTATAAGCATCAACAGCACTTTGACTTGCAAACCAGTTATCAGCCATGAAATCTAATTTAACTTTACCGATACCACCTGCTATACCGCCAATTGCACCGCCTAAAATTCCTGCACCAGCAATTGCAAAATAAGGCTCTAAGGTAGGATTAGTAGGGTCCATACCTGCACGTATTGCCTCAGCTGGGCCAAGACCTAAAAGACCAACCTTTGATCCTTGCTTGGCACCTTGAATAAATCCAATGCCTCTGGCTAGAGGTATCGGTAAAATATTAATAGGGTCCATTAGATTGCCAAGTAAACGTGACCATCCATGATTTTCAAATGATCTTCGGCTTTCGTTATTACGATCAATGATTGCTTTTCGTACCATTGTTTCTGCTGGGCTCATCGATGTGATGAACTCATCAGCATAATTTTCATAACCAATCATATTATCATTAAAAGGATTATAACCTTCAACGGGCTGGTAATCGCCAAAATCCCCCATTTCAATATGATATTTGAGACTTGTGCCAATCTGACCAACCAAGGTATCAGTTTGCAAAGCGTTCCATATCCGCTCAGATGTATCCAATTGATGAACTGGACGGTTATCCTGTTGTCGATTTTGTCCGTTTATGCGATCTAATTCTTCTATAAATCCCATTTATTCACCTTATTGACATATGCGCTTTTGCACGGCCTCTCTCTTTAAAGAACTGTTTATTTAATTCTGCCGCTTTCTTATGAATTTTTTCTTGCTCATCAGCTTTTCTAAGCTGTTCTTCTATCAGAGCATCAGATTGCTTTGCTTGCCATTTGGCAAATAAATCAACTTCGACAATTTTACCTCTTTTATCCCGCATGAAATCACCTGCAACTTCGTCATTCCACGTTCTAACATCATAAATAGGTGTCCCAGCTGGTGATTTTTTCCCGTTATCTTCCAAGAAATAATTATAACCTAATACCTGTTTCCCTTTGTTCATTCGGGGATCAGCAGTCTTAGCTACCATCTTATTGGTTGCATCAAATATCCAATTCGTAGATGGGCCATCTGCCGTGTCGATAGCAAAAAATCTATTAGGAGCATTTTGAACTAAGTTTAATTCACCAAAATTACCCGATCCTTTCATTGCCATTGTATAACCCCAGTTAGACACACGGCTCGACATAGCCGTATGAACAGCATATTTCATAGCTTCATCCATTTCCTCGTCTGTTATTTCATCGCCTTTCTTAAAATGATGAAGACTAGCAAGCCAAATTTTCTCAGCCTGACGTTTAAATTCAAAGGGAACAGGTGACTTGTCAGCCCGTTCTGCTTTGTATTTTAGGTTTTCTTTTTCAGAATCTGGCAAATGTGACGATATATCTAAAAGACTTACTGGAAATGTTGAAATCCACGGAGTATAGCCGTCAAGTAAATCCTTGTTGACCCTAGTCATAGAATTATTAAATGCGGCTTTAACAGCAAGACCATCGACTATTTCTTCACCCTCATCATTAATTGTTCGATAGCCAGGTATTATATTTTTATAACCCCCGAATGGAGTGTTATCTCCTCGAGAAGCCTTTTGAACAAGGTCCATATGTTTCTTATGATTCTCTAATCCCATAATAGAAATATTGTGAAACACCGCATAATCAGAACCAAGCTGTGCAGAAAGGTGTTCTATGCCCCCTTGCAATCCTTTATATCTATTGAATATTGCCATTGCCTGATCGACTGCTTGAAGATTATTTGAATTAACTCCTCGCAACCCATCAAGCATTGCTTCAATCATGTATGTTGGTATACCCATTCGTACATGAGCAAATGCAACATCGGGATCAGTTGGATTATCTACACCCAGAAATCTTAATGCCGGAATAAATAAATCACCATTTGTTTTACTGGATGGAACAGAACGCCCATTTCTAAATGATCGTAACAAAGGTGCCAGTTTGTTCATATGTGCTGTTCGGCCGTTGAGCTCTTTAACAAGCTCTGATTCAAATTGTTTTAAGCGGCGTTCTTCTTTTATAGGATCACCAGCTTTAGCTATTTGTAAAATCCGCGCAGAAACATTGCGACCTAACTCTCTGCCATAATTTTTAATATTTAATTTTAACCGTTCATTTGCATAATCAGCTTGCACTCGATCTGCCGTAAGACCTGTGGTTTTTAAAACCTGTCTTAAATAATCAACTTGGCCTTGAGAGCCTTTCATATCTCTAAGGTTAGCCTTTATATTTTCAAATTCACCCGGATGATCTTCTTTTAGTAAATGAAGAGCATCCTTTATAATAACCTTTCTATTCTCTTCATTATCTGCACGTGCATTAATTAAGCGATTTCGGGTATCTGTCTTCCACTCAAGGTTCTTATGACGTTCTTGATCTGCAATTATACCAGAAACGGTTCTTAGTAACTGTCCGTTTGAAGGCATCTTACCTGTTGATTTAAAAATTTCTTTTCTTGTGTTATTAAACAAATTAGTCATTTTAGTTTGAGCATCTTCCGTCCCATGGGACATTGCCGCACCTGCTAATTTTTCTAACAGCTGTGCTGAAATATAGTTGTTTTGTGCCGTGGAAACATTAATCATAGCTGAATCATAAGATTTTAATAACGTAACCAAACCGTTTCGTTGTTCTTCTGTCCAGCTTCCTATGTTCCCTGCTCCTTTTTTTCGACTCCCTATTGTCATATTTTTAGTTAAGATTTTTTCAAGAAATTCTTTGCGTTTTAATGCGGCCTGTTCTGTAGTCATTCCTTTATCATCTTTTATTTGATAAAATCTATTGGCAACTTCCTGCATAACAAGAGCTACATCATATTTATGCAAAAGATTGTTTGCGTTAGCTGTTCCTATAAATTGTCTTCTCAACCCAATTGCAGTAGTAAACCTTTTATATTGCGGAGAAAGACGAACAGCTTCGAAAGGTTCTCCTTCTCGAACTAGTGACATAACTTCACCATATCTTTGAGTAATTAATTCACCGTTAGCTTTATTAGCTTGATTAAATTCAGCTTTCTTTTCTGCATTATCAATATAACTGTGGTGTTGACGAATACGTTCTATTCCATATTTCCGAACAGAGTCCCGTACATTTGGATCAACATTTTCTATTGTTGCATTAAGCTGAAGAGTGGCGGCTTCCATAAATGTTTGCGCTTTTGACATCCCCGTTTTAGGAGAATCGTAAGTCATTTCACCTGCTAGTGTTTGAAATCGATTAGCTAAATCAATCTCAACTTCACTCCCATACCTAGTATACAAAGCATTTTGATACGCTTCACCATAGAAGGTGTTATCACTAGGTATTGAGTCAGGTAATATGGGCTCACCATGTTCATTACGACCAAGTTTAGCAGATGCCGCATCAAGCGTTCCTTCTTTTATTCGTTCTTTCTTTCCTTCTTGAAAAGCCATCTCGCCAATAGTGTCTAAAACCCGAGCGGCTCCTAACATACTGTTAGCCTGTATATTCGCTACTCTGTTAATTCCTGACGTATCTACACCTGCAATTGGTGTAACTTTGCTTTGACTTACATATGGTTTTATAGCCATTATCCTTCTTTCGTTACTTTATGGGCTTTATATCCACCCGCCATAAGAGTACCAGCAGGTTTCAGCCAAGCTGTTTTACCCATTGCTCGATATGAATCACCTGTAATGTCTGATATTTTTGCTTGCTTCGCATAACGATCTGTTTTTATCTGACCTAAAAGCCTAATGCTGTCGACATCTGATTTTAATTCATCTTCTGAATCATTTTCTATTGCTAGAAATGACTTACTTGAATAGGGGTCATAAGATGTTGACGATATATTAGATGATTGTAAGGCCGCAAATTGTTTAAGCCTCGACCTTTCAGTCTGCGTAGCTTCCAAGCTTGCCAAAGATGCATTGGTAGAATCGATCTGAGCTTTTATACGTGCTGTTTTAGCTCCAGCTTTCGCTTGTGTTGATGCCGCCGCATACTGAGCACCCGCACTTGCAACCGCTGATGCCATTACAACATATTCCCAACTCATGCTAATATCTCCTTCCAAATACTGAGGATTGTTCCCTTGAGAGGAGCCGTTTGTGTAATAGTCACTTGGGCATCACGCGACCAACCACCACCATAAAACTGATAGGTTCCTGTTACTGCTGACGGGCTGGTGCTAAGATCGTCATCAACCTGACGAATAAGAAATTCCTGACCATTTACTGCAAAGTTAGCGGTGTCGTAAACTTCAACAATAATTTCACCAACCATCTTTTGCGATCCACGCAAAGAACCATTCGGCCCCTGAATGTTAGCTGGCATATCAATAATCTTACGAGTAAAATTCAAACCAGCAACAGGAGCCGTACCAGTTTCGTTTAAGGTAATACGCCCCGTAGATGCTACGGTAAAATCGCCATGATAAATATTACTATCAACACAGGAAACACTTGATGCTACCAAGTGAGACAAGCCTTGCCATATATTCCCTGAAACATTACTTAATGTTGCAGAACAATCGACAGTCTTTAAAAAATTAAATTTTTCAAGATAATAAACTGTGGAACTATTAACCGTTCTTTTAACAGATACAAAGATTTCACCATTTAATTCTGTTACACTTTCAAAATCACCAGTTGTTTCCCATGGAAACCATGCCGCGATCTTCTCTGATCGAACAGAATGATAAATAGAAATGTTACCATTGTTGTTTACAATAACATTAAACTGCTCTGGTCCTGTATCATTTCCGTAGAATACCTCTTGATCCTGTACGTCATCAATCATGTCATTTGACACCAAACTGATCGGTTCAGCGGTATAAGATTGCTGAAGGTCATTCCACAGCAATTCTCGCACGACTTTTCCAGTATCCTGTATAAAGAGCGTAGCGCCATCGTAGCGCTTAGGAGGGGCTTGTGCGCTACCATAGGGTACCGAGAAGCGAGGATTGAAGTTAGAAGGGCTTACAGGAGTCGTATTTGACTCCTGAACGTAATAAACACCACTATCTGTGAAAACAGTGAGGTGTCGACCAGAGTGAAGGTGAAGTATTTCAGAAACACTATCTGATCCTAACGGCGCTTGGATGCTCTCTGCATCAAGCCCAGTTCCAACATTAAAGTTGAAGAAGGCGTTCGACTGCGACGAAAATAAATGGGAGGGCAAATCTCTGGAGCCACCAAACCACAATCTACGAGGGTGGAACGCACACGATTTAGCATACCCTTTCGCCGCTGAAAAAACATTTTCGTCCCAATCGGTATCGGCAGATGTTCCCGACAGCGTTTCCCGGACCGTAACGGTAACATGGGTGGTATCGGTAAAAGCTGTGACATCACATTCTTTTCCTTTATATCGAATGATTGATCCAACATGAGCAGAGACAAAAGAAGCAGCTGAAGCTGTCAAAGTAACTCCACTGCCTGACGTTGCACTGGGTGTCAGTGTCGTACTATCGTCAGCAAATTTATAAAACGGCTGATACCGGGGATAACCAGAACTATGAGACTCAAATGCATAAGCGGCAATCGTAAACGTCGTTGCCCCTGTACGAAGTAATTTCTGCATTGCGAAGTCTTCATGAGTAATAATCGTTGTATCGCCAGCTGAGGTTAAACGCATCTCCCACATGGTCGTTGCGCTCCACGGCTG
>MDTB01037138.1_pt1 | contig 11029 bp, 10 predicted proteins | sample 811161 | NCBI WGS metagenome assembly MDTB01 (sample SAMN05326650, study PRJNA326480) | marine metagenome | isolation source: seawater | place: Mediterranean Sea | collected 2009
GGATATTATAACCAGCTTCAGATAAAAATTGTGAAAAAATATCACGTATAAACTGTTCATCATCAATAATAAGAATAGACTTATAATTTTGATCACTAGAGTATTGATCTATCATAAAAATGTAATCTCACAAAAAAATTAGGCTATGATTTACGAGCCTTCATACGCTTTCCATATTTTTTATATTTATGTTTGCGCATTTTTTTTCTTCTTTTTTTAATTAAACTTCCCAATAGTAAACCTCCATTTTATAAAGCCTATAATGTATCTAAATACTTTTTTCTATTTTATTAGTTTTTCAAATAGTTATGAGCCTGTCAATTGACAGAGTCGACAAGTTTCATTTTTGTCCCAAACTTTTTGACATTGATTACACAACTTTCGACCGTCTTTCTGTTTATTTTCAATGTTCCACTGAATTCGATTTTCAATATCATTTGGAATAACAACCGGCTCTTTTTTAACTGAAATTATTAATTCAGAATTAAACATTGGCTTTATTCCAACGATTTTTAAGTTTAAACGATTAGATTTTAACAAATGATTAACTTTATTTAGAATTTGTTCCTTAAAACAATCAATTTCTGATAACCAAATTGGGTTATTACATTCAATTACAAGCTCATTTCGATAAATATTTTTAGGAACCAAAACATTCGTTAAACCTTTTACAATAGATTCCCAGTTCTTTTGAATAATTTCAGTGGCTCTGAAATAACGAAGCTCGTATTTATATTTTTTTCCTAATAATGATGCTAAATTTTGCATAAGCTACCATTAGTAATACCATATAATTGGTGACGATTTAAGTTTGAAATTTCATCAAATTGTGTAGATGTATAAATAACAAAAAAAGAAACTGGAATATGTTGAATTAAAAGTCGTTTCAAATCTTTAAAAATCTCAGAGAAAGGTTCGTCTAAAAGCAATAACATCGGCAACTTTGTTTCTCTTTCAATCAAAATAGCTTGTGACAAATAATAAAAGTAAGCTAAAACACGGCAAATTCCTCTTGAATAAAACTCACGCACATTTTTGCCATTAATTGAAAAATAAAAATCATCACGATGGGGACCTAAATTTGAAGAACGTATTAATTTTTCTTTGGCTAAATTTTGATTAAGCGCAAGTAAGATTTCATCACTAGTGTTTAAATCTATCAAACGCGAAACATAATTAATTTTAAAATCACCATCAGCAATATTTAACGTTTTGTAATAAGTAGAAACAGAAATTTCAATTGATCTAATAAACGCCTTTCGTTCCTTTTGAATTAAATCAATACAGGGCGCTAATTGAACATTTAATTGTTTAAGTATATGATCGGGTCCATTATCCTTTAATAATCGATTCTTCTGCGAAATTAAGCGCTTATAGAGTGATAAGTTCTTTCGATAGGTTAATGAAAACTGTGACAAACTCTGATCGAGTTGTTGACGCCGATACGCTGGGCGTGACGTAATCAATAACAGACTATCAGAAGAAATATACACAGCTCTAAAAAGAGATTGAATATCAGCTTTCTTTTTAACCGATCGTTCATTTAAATTAATAAACTTTTTCCCCTCATGACTAACTTTTAAATAGTAATTAATAGGCATCTGTTGTCGATACAATTTGACCCCCATGTAACTTGAGTCTCCATCAAATGGAACAATTTGAGACAAATCAGAAGCAACAAAAGAAGATAAGTGACCTAAGATATAACAAGCTTCTAAAACAGATGTTTTACCGACGTTATTTTTAGAAACAATCGAAACCATAGCACCTTTTGAAAATGAGAAACTTAATTCAGATAAAGATCGAAATGACTTTATCCATATAGAATCAATCATTCACTAAGTCGATACTGGCTCTGGAGATAATTCCTCTTTTTCTTCCGCCGAAGATGAAAACTCACTCATGCGAATCGGCATTAAAATATGCGTGTACGTTTGATCTCCAACTGGCTTAATAACACAGGGACTTAGTTCACTATTAATTTCAAAAACAACATCTTGCTGATCAATTATTTTAAGTGCTTCCTGCAGTAACTTAATATTAAAAGAAACCGTTATTTCACGTTCACCTAAATGGCGCTGGATTTCAAGCTGCTCTACGTAATCACCTAGCTTAGAATTGGATGCGGAGATGGTTAACATTGAATCAGTAAAATTAAAACGCGCAACAAAATTAGAATGAGACGCAATAATATTCGCACGATCAGCTGCACTTAATAAAAGCTGACGGGATATTTTATATTCAAATAACGTATTTTTAGGCAATACTTGCTTATAATCAGGAAAACGACCATTAATTAAACGTGAAACAATTGTTGACGTACCAACTTTAAAAGAAATCTGACGTTCTGATAGAAAAATCTTAATTTTATCTGACTTAACAGAGGTTAATATTTTAGATAATTCATTCATCGTTTTATAAGGAACAATGCATGAAAACTCAGGGAGTTCTTGTTCAAATTGTTCATATTTTAAAGATAATCGAAAACCATCCGTCGATATAAAATCACAACGATTTGCCTTGGATTCAATTTTTATACCATTTAAAAACTGCTTGGTTTCATCATATGAAACTGAAAAAATCGTATGTTTGATAAGGTCCAACAAAACAGCCGAATTTAATTCAAACTGAACGTCTTTTTCTATTTCAGGAAATTGAGGGTATTCTGAAACGGATATGCCATGAATATCAAAATCAATTGCGGATGATTTAATATTACATTTCAACTGATCATTTAACTCAATATCCACATCATCTGAATTTAATTTAGATAAAATTTCATTTAATGTATTGGCTTTTACTAATACACCGGTCGAATTTGATGATTCCAAAACATTAACAGGTAAAATATACTCGATCCCAAGTTCTAAATCATTACCTCTCATTACAATTTTATTATTATCTAATTCTAAAAATAAGTTTTCTAATACAGGCAATGTTGTACGATTGGATATTGCTTTACATACTGTATTAACACCTAATGTTAACTCAGATCGATTAACGGAAAATTTCATAATTACTCTCCTATTAGTTATTATTATTTATATTTAATATAAAGATTAGTAGTAATAATAGTAGTCTTAATATGCGGATAAGTCCATATTATGACTTTAAAAACTTATTTTTACATGTAGATATTTTGTTAATAATTTCTTAATAAACTTTCAGTTATGAACAAATTAAGTTTTTAACAATTTTATAAACAAGCTATCCCCAATTTTATGTGGATGCTTTTTGTATCTGATTTGTTAAATCATCCACAATCATTTTAATCTCATTATCCGATGAAATAAGTTGCTTTATTTTATCAATTGCATGCATCACTGTTGTATGATCACGATTACCAAAATTATCTCCAATTTTGAGTAAAGAAATATTCGTAACCTCGCGAGATAAATACATAGCAACTTGTCTAGCAAAAGCAATATCTTTGGTTCGTGATTTTGATGAAAGATCATCAATAGAAACATTTAACTTCGTTGAAACGAGTCGTTTGATTTGCGGAATTGTTAATGGTTTTTTGTGATGTTCATTAATCAAATCTTTTATGATTTTACTTGCAATGGTTATATCAATTTCAGAATCTAGAAGATTTGCATAAGCAGTAATTCGATTAAGTGCACCCTCTAGCTCCCTTACATTATTTGGAATCTGAGAGGCAACATAATGCAATACTTCATCCGAAATAAGTGTTTTATTTTCGTCCATTTTGGTTCGTAAAATTGCAATTCTAGTTTCTAATTCTGGGGGCTGAATATCTGCCGTTAATCCCCAACTAAAGCGAGTTTTTAGACGATCTTGAAGGGTTGGTATTTCATTTGGAGGACAATCTGAGGTAATGACGATTTGTTTATTTTGACCATGGAGTTCATTAAAGGTATGAAAGAATTCTTCTTGTGTGGATTCTTTACCAGCTAAAAATTGTATATCATCAATGAGTAATACATCAATTGATCGATATTTATTTTTAAATTCGGATGTCGATCGATTACGTAATGAATTTATTAAATCATTGGTAAACTTTTCTGATGTGACCAAACAAACATTTAAGTTTTGTTTTGATATTTCATTTGCAATCGCATGAAGCAGGTGTGTTTTTCCTATACCAACTGAGCCATAAATATAAAGGGGGTTATATGCTTTTGCTGGTCGCTTAGCAACCGCTTCTGCAGCAGCGAAAGAGAATCGATTATTATTACCTACTATAAATCGATCAAACGTAAATAAAGCGTTAAATTTTGATGGCTGAGCTTGTTCGGGTGATTCAAATAATTCAAGTTGATCAGTATCATTTGGCTCTTCTTCAATTTCCTCGATTTTGATTTCAATTGCTTGATCAACATAAGATGAGATTAATGATAAGCATTTATTTTCAATCCATTGTTTCATGTACGCATCATTAACAATTAATAAAATTAAATCTTTGTTGTGCTCTACGGATACGGAATTTTTAAAAATTTGCAAATTTGGCTCGCTAAGGTCTTCAGTTAATTTTTCAAGTATGTTTTCTTTAGTTATCATCATATTTTTCCACAACTAGTTTTTTTATTTTAAGTTCAATTAAATATTTATCCACAATCTTATCCACAGTTATTTTTGAGCAACAACATACACACTTGGCGCGATATTAAATGACTTAAAGAAAATATTAATATAATATTCCAAAAGTATTAACAACTTTGGTGGGAAAATGCGTTTAATAAACCCAATTCGAAACAATCCAATTTGTTTTTTTTCGATTATATTAAACCCTGTTTCTTTAAGTTTTTCAATAATAAACGTTGGATCGTAATTATAGTATGAATTTGATATTTTGGTTATATTCGATCGTTTTTTGAAGGGATACCGGAATTTATTTTTTAAATGATAATGGTTTGGTATATCGATAACTAATACACCAGATTCTGATAATTGGTTGTAAAAATTTTTAAACAATACATTAATATCATTTAAATGGTGCAGTGTTCGTATTGAAATAATGGCATCAACTGGCGTATTGATTTGTAGTTCATATAATGATTGTTGATAATAATGAATGTTTGAAAACGCTTTATATGTATCTTTTGCTTGATTGAGCAGATTTTCTGCATAATCAACAAGGTGGTACTCAGAAAATAATGATTGATAGGATGTAAACAAACGACCAAAGCCACACCCTGCATCTAGTATTGAGCGTTTTTGATGAACATATTGCTTTAGTAATCGATTAATGACATCTAACTCAAGAAGGTGCTCATATTGTCGATTTTGATTTGTCCAAAATTCAGATTTATAATCATAATCTGAATAATCACAAATAGTTACTTCACCCATAATTATTAAATTACCATCTAAATGAATTATAAGGAAGCAATCATACAAGAGAGAATACGTTTTATTTTATTTGATATATTATAATAAATATGACAAAAGATATTGCATTACAATCAGCTCAAATGTTACCAAAAACTTTAATCCTATTCATTAAATACCTTCATAAAATTTCACCATTCTTTACGTTAAAAGTGCTTCTTTTAATGATTGAACGTCCAATTCGGTTTAAAACGCCTCAAAGGGAATTAAATATTATTCAAATAAGCAATCGCTTGATCGAATACATTTCAATTTTAAATAAATCAATTCAACTTTACCATTTGCCAAATTCAGGACCGAAGGTATTACTTGTTCATGGCTGGAGTGGTCGAGGCTCTCAATTTTATGAAATCGCCTCCCAATGTCATGAAAAGGGCTATAATGTTTTTTTCTTCGATGCGCCAGCCCATGGTATGTCTAAATCATCAAATACAATTCTTCCTGAATTTATTACGTGTATTCAGCACCTGTCAATAAAATATGGGCCCTTCGATTTTGCAATTGGCCATTCATTTGGAGGGGCAGCAATTTTTAATGCAATGCGGTTAGGATGTTCTTTTAGAAAGGTTGTTACGATAAGTTCTCAGTTTAATCTCATCAACATATTTTTAGATTTTATAAAAATATTTCAATTACCCAATGACTATGTAGATCAAATGTTAGATTTTTATTTAAATAAATATAAGCTGAATTTCTCCGATTATAATTTGCCTAATTTTATTATGGATATAAATTGTCCTGTTCTAACGATACACTGTATGAACGATAAAGATGTTGATTCTGCTTCTGCCGATATGTTTAAATCACAACTATCCAATTCAATCTTATTTAAAACACGAGGTTTAGGACATCGAAGAATTTTACGTGATCAAAAAGTTATAAATCAAATTATTTCTTTTTTCGAATCTTAATTTAACTTGCGTGATTATATATAAATCCAATATTTGTTTCACGTGAAACATACTAATATTTCAATTTACTTTCTTTTTTGTACTCAATAGCTGCCACTAAATTTATTACTTTTTGAACTATGGTATGATTTTATTGCGTACTAATATCAATCTTTATTGATAAATTAAACTATTTTTTAATCGATATGATAGTTATGGATAAGGACATTAAATGACAAACAAACAAAGTAATGATTTAAATTTTAATCACGATTATGAAAAACTGGAAGCTAAATACAATCAAGCAATTTCTGATTATGAAAAGCTATTAGATCGTTTAAATGAATTATCCAATATCAATAGCAATACTAATTTACAGTCATCAATTAAATATATAATTGATGATAGTTGGAAGCATTGGATTAAGGAGAATCTAAATAACGGAATACCGCCTAAACAATTAGCTCAGACGTTAATTGAACAAAATTATTCTTACGATATTATATCTCAAGAACTAAATATTCAATATACGCCAAGTCCTTTTACCATTATTAATGAGTTAAATAAGAAATCAAATATAAATAAAATAGACGTTGATTTTCCGCTTTATGTTATTAAAAATTTTCTTAACAAAAAGCAAACAAAAGCATTAATTGATCTTATTAGGGGCAATACAGGTATCAGCACAATTGCTAATCAGAAAGAAGCTACAACAGCTATTCGTAAATCAAATTCATGTTATTTAGAAGATTTAAATGAACCTATTGTGAGTGAAGTTCAGCAAAAGATTTGTGATTTTTTACAAATTCCAATTCAATTCACAGAGGGTATACAAGGTCAGTTTTATGAATCGGGTGGTTTTTATCATAAACATTGGGATGCCTCAAGTATTGATGAACCTAATTATGTTGAATCTATTATGTCTCAAGGTAATCGAACATGGACAGCTTTAATTAATTTAAATGTTCCAAAATCTGGTGGAGAGACTGGTTTTTTTGAACCTGATCTAACATTTCAACCTGACGAAGGGCAGTTAATTCTTTGGTATAACCTTGATTTGGAAACGCATGGTTTAAACAGATCAACAGCACATGGCGGTAAACCAGTTATTGATGGCGAAAAATTTATTATTACTCAATGGTTTCGTCAATTTAATCGTTTAAAACCATAATTCATTGATTTGTTTCACGTGAAACATAGGATTTTTACAGCCTTAGCCTCATTTTGTTGTCATATTTTTTGTTTCTAGTTAAACTATTTTTATGAAACAGTCATTTGATGTCATTGTTGTAGGATGTGGGCACGCCGGTGCTGAAGCAGTTTTGGCGGCCGCTCGGATGGGGCTTGATTGTGCTGTTTTTTGTTTAGATTTTTCAAAAGCGGCAAGCATGCCATGTAATCCTTCAATTGGTGGATCTGCTAAAGGACAAATTGTTGGAGAAATTGATGCTATGGGTGGTGTCATGGGCGAAGCTGCAGACAATACCTATTTACAAATTAAATATCTAAATAGTTCTCGTGGACCAGCCGTTCAAGCCTTGAGAACACAAAACGACAAATATGAATATCCTAAGTTTGTTCAAAATAAAATAAAATCATATGAGAATATTACAATTATTGAGAAAGAGATTTCTGATTTAATTATCACTGAAAATAGACTCTCTGGTGTTATTAGTCGAGACAATCAACACTATTTTTCAAAAAGTGTTGTTATTACAACGGGTACTTATTTAAAAGGGCTAACGCATATTGGCCTTGTAAATAAGAATGAGGGTCGCATGGGAGAAGCGCCATCCAATGAACTTTCGAGCGCTTTAAAAAAATATGGGTGCCGATTAGGTCGTTTAAAAACTGGAACAACACCGCGCGTATGTTCCAAAACTCTTGATTATTCTAAAATGATTCCTCAGCCAGGCGATAACCGTTTTCTTCACTTTTCTTTTCGAACAATGGATACAGGTCGTCATTTAAATCAAATCGATTGTTATTTAACAAATACAAACGAATCATCACATCAGATTATTAATAATAACCTTCACGAATCACCAATGTTTTCCGGTCAAATCAAAGGCGTAGGGCCACGTTATTGCCCGTCTTTAGAAGATAAAATTGTTAGGTTTCGTGAAAAATCATCACATCATCTTTTTATCGAGCCCGAAAGTAATTCAACTTCAGAAATTTATATCCAAGGATTTAATACATCATTGCCTGAACATGTACAACGCCAAATTTTAGATTCGATTGATGGCTTAAAAAATTCAGTGATGTTAAAACCTGGCTATGCTGTTGAATATGACTTTATTTTTCCCGATCAACTTTTCCCAACATTAGAGTTTAAAACAATTAAGAACTTATTTTTTGCTGGTCAAATAAATGGCACATCGGGTTATGAAGAAGCTGCGGCTCAAGGATTAATCGCAGGCTTAAATGCTGGAAAAATAGCCAAAGCCGAATCTCCAGTAATTGTTTCACGTGAAACATCCTATATTGGCACGATGATTGATGATTTAACCTCAAAAACTATTATTGAAGAACCTTATCGCATGATGACTGCAAGATCTGAGCATCGCTTATTGTTGCGACAAGACAATGCAATTTTTCGTTTATCTGAGTTTGCTTTTCAGCATGGTCTTTTATCGGAGAAAGATATCCAATTTATTCGTTTTAAAAAGCAATCGCTAGATGATTGTTTATATTTTTGTAAAAAGACAAATATTAATAACCATTTAATGTCTTTCTATAATGTTGATAAAACTCGACTTGAAGTGATGATTAAACGCCCCGAGGTAAATCTTCAAGATATTCATAATGCTTTAAATCATAAATTTGATTCAGAAACAATTGATCGGGCAATTACGGAAATTCGTTATGAAGGCTATATTCGTCGTCAAAAACAACAAATTGATAAATTAGAAAAGTTTAATAACTTTTCAATCCCACAATCGCTTAATTATGAAAATATTAAAGGTTTACGAAACGAAAGCCGTCAAAAGCTAATTAAATTTCAACCCAAAACAATGTTAGAAGCAAAAAAAATAGCTGGCATTAATCCTGCTGATCTAATGATAGTTTTAGCTTATGTCAGATAAATTAATTGACGAAAAAATACAGCTATTTAAACATCACTTGTTTGAATATAATCAAATTACAAACATTTACTCAAAAAAAAGTTATGATTTCCTCGACACGCATATTCGTGATTCTCTAAACTTAGCTAAATTAATTCAACCAACGAATTGTCATGTTGATTTAGGGTCTGGATCTGGACTTCCTGGCGTAATAATAGCAATCGCTTCTAAATCTCAAGTGATATGCATTGAATCGAAAGAGAAAAAGCGAGTATTCCTCAACTATGTAAAAGAAGCCCTAGATTTAACAAACTTAGTTGTATTCGATGGAGATGTTCAATTATTCACTAAACGTTACTCTGGCGCCAATATTGAGTCTTTTTCAGCGAAAGCATTTGCAAAGCCACCTAAACTATTAATGTATTTATCAATGTTCAGAAAACATCAATATTTAAAAAAGTCGATATGTTGGGTTCCTATTTCAGAAGCTCAAGCCAATATTCTAAGAAACTTTGATGAAGTAATTAAACAAACATCAAATGATAAGATTACATTTTATTATTTTAAGATTCAAATGGCGAGATTTCAATCGTACAAAGCTGATCTAAAAACGCAATATAATCTTTAAAGCGCCCATAACTAACACTTAATGTTAATTGGTTTTTACGATGCTTAATTTGAACATCTGTATTTAGTTTTTCAGATAATTTTTCTATATAATTATCAAATAAGTGTAATTGTTTTGAAGCGACACGCGTTGGTTTCTTAAACGATTTTACTAACTTTTCAGCTTGGCGAACACTGAGTTTTTTTGTAATAATTTCATCAGCTAACTGCAAACATAACTGCTCATCATCACTGAAGTCAATTAAAGTTCGAGCATGTCCTTCGCTTAAATGCCCCTTAATTATGTAATCATGTATGGTTTTTGGAAGTTTAAGAAGCCTTAAAATATTCGCAATACTTGAGCGAGACCTAGAAAATAGTGAGCTAAGAGTTTCTTGCGTGTAATTAAAATCATCAATTAAGCGTTTTAATGATAATGCAATTTCTATGACATTTAAATTTTCACGATCTATATTTTCGACCAGTGCAATTTCACATGATTGTTTATCTGTAATGTCTTTAATAATTGCGGGAATGGTTTCTTGAAAATTTAATTTACAGGCTTCTAGACGACGCTCTCCAACAATTAATTCATATTTTGAACCAGATTTTCGAACAATAATTGGCTGAGCTAAACCATGCTGTTTAATCGAATGAGCCAGTTCGTTTAAAGATACCGGATTAAATTCTTTTCTAGGTTGAAATTGATTGGGAACAATTTCATTTATTGGTAATTGTTCAATTTGAAATTGAGTATTTGGTATAACACTAGGAATAAGAGCATCCAAGCCTTTTCCTAGGCGATTAGTTTGTGTGGGCACGGCTGACGACCTCCTTAGCTAAATTATAATATGCGATAGATCCGCTTGAAGATGGCTCGTAAAGCGCAATTGGTAAACCAAAACTTGGCGCTTCAGCCAAACGAATGTTTCTAGGAATTATTGTATCAAAAATCAAATGATTAAAATATCTTTTTGCATCTGAAACAACCTGTCGGTTAAGAGATGTGCGTTTATCAAACATTGTAAGAACAATCCCTAAAATCGTTAAATCTGGATTCAGGCGTTCTTTAATTAATTGAAATGTATTTGTTAATTTGGCTAATCCTTCTAA
>MDTB01045047.1_pt1 | contig 11029 bp, 8 predicted proteins | sample 811161 | NCBI WGS metagenome assembly MDTB01 (sample SAMN05326650, study PRJNA326480) | marine metagenome | isolation source: seawater | place: Mediterranean Sea | collected 2009
AATTTTATTATTATTGAAATTAATTTTTTTTACTATTGTTTTCTTCATTATGTTTTTAATATTTTTTTTCTCAAACTCTTCCCATAAAGAAGATAAATTTACCTTTGGCAATCCAAAAAATTGTGGGTTATTTGAAAAAAAAGTTTCTTGTATCACAAATAATGCATGCCTAGTAGAAATAGTATCTATTTCTTGATTTAGTGCTGGCTTTAAAAATATATCCCAAAAATACTTAATAGTATTTTCTGTATTATTATTTTGTTTGAGCCATGCACTTAAATTTTTCTGTTTATCAGTTACTGAGATATTTTTTAGATATTTAATCTTGATAAGGGTTTTTATTATTATTATTTTTTCATTTAAATTTAAATGTTTATATTTAACTAGGGATAAAAATAAACCAAGTGTACCTTTAATATATTTTGAACCAAGGTATGATATTTCATTTTTTTTTATTACTGGAACTTGGTAATTTTTTATTTTAAGAAATTTTGAACTATTGTTCGTTTCCTTTAATAAATTTATATATTCTTTGCATGCCCCGACTATCACATGCTGCCCGTTATCAATATGCTCATCTGTTGATGGGTCATTGAATGAAAATGCTCTTCCGCCAAGATATGATGATTTTTCTAAAAGTAAGACATCGAGTCCATTTTTTTTTAAATCAATGAATGCCTTGATTCCTGATAGGCCACCACCAATAATAATTACATCATAATTTTTCATTGTATGATTTTATCAAATTAATTTTTTATTTAGTAAATATCTTAAAAGTGTTTTCGAAATTAATAATGATTTATCAAATTTTGTTATGAATGGCCTGTAAGCTAAAGTATTGTAATTAATTTTTTCTATTTTTTTTAAAACTAAATTACCACTATTTATAAATAATGAAATAGGAATTTTTTGTGAGCCAGGTAGATTTGAAACTAAAGTTTTTCCATTATTAATAATATCCTTAGACCTTTTACATTGGAATTTAATCATTTGAATTAATCCCTCTGTTGATATTCCATTTAAAATATCTTCTTCATTTACTCCAAATTTTTCTAATTCATTTGTAGGGATATAAATTCGGTTAAATTTAGAATCCCTATTTATGTCTTGTATGAAATTAATAAGTTGTAATCCGGTGCATATCCGGTCAGAAAGTAATAAGTTAGCATCGTTAAATTCATCAAATATTCTTAGAACCATGCTTCCAACTGGGTTAGCAGACAATTTACAATAATTAACTAATTCATCAAAATCTTTATACCTTTTCTTTGTTAAGTCTTGATAATTAGATTGAATTAATTTTTGAAAATCTTCTTTAGGTAAATTAAATTTATTAATTGTTATTTTTAAATTAAAAAAAATACTTTTTTCATCTAACGCACCTTTAAAACAATCATCTATCAATTTTTCAATCTTTCTTAATTCTTTCAAAGCTGAATCTTTATTCAAATCACTTAAGTCATCAACTATTCTGCAGAAGTGATAAATTGCTGCTAGGTCAGGCATTAACTTTCTTAGATATAAAGATGACCAAAGAGGAAAATTTTCATAAGTTTTTTTAATTAATTTTTTATTTAAATTTTTTTTTGAAATCATATTAGAATAATTTTTCAAATAACTTACCAAATTTTAAATTAGACATAGAATTTGTTTTACCTATGCATATGTTGTAAATCTCAATATTATTTTCATTTGCAAATTTATTAGAAGTAAAAATTATATAATTTAAGCCATCAAAATAATTCAAATTTCTTAATTCATCTATGACGCTAGGGTTAATAAACTTTTTTTCAATGCTCAATATATCACCATAAATAAAATCATAATTTGTATTATGAATAACTTTCCTAATCATTTTATTTCTTGAAGCATCAATTTCAATTTTATTTATTAGTGGATTATTGCTCCATTCTAAAGGAGGGTCATCTATGCTGAATAATTTTTGAGGAATAATAATATGATTTCCTAATAAATTAATATTAACTGGATCAACATAACCAAAAAAAATAATTGAAGTTATATCAAAATTATCCTTTATCCACCTTAGTCCAACAACTAATTCTGTTTTTGAGCCTTTACATTTAAAAGATATAATTTCATCTTTTAATGAAATACTATTGCTGATAGTTAAATCTAATTCACCAACTGAAATTATCCTTTGAGTATTTTTTAATTTAATATGTTGTTTTAAATTAATTTCACTGTCAGTTATTATTACTATCATTCTAATTTTCTCTTTTTATTAAGAATTCTGATATTTCATTAAAAATAACTTTTCTTTCTTTTTCAATAGGAAGTTTGCTTACAATTTTTTCAATATTATTTTGGTATTTTTTAGAAATATTTTCACACTTTTCTTTAATTTTTAATGTGCTCATAACATCCATGACATCGACAACATCCTGTTTGCTTAGTCTTTGTTTCAACATAATTTGATTAACTTTTTTAGATGCTGAAATATTTGAAGAATTCAGAGTTAATATTATTGGTAAACTTTTTTTCTTTCTTTTTATATCTGCTCCTACAGGCTTACCTGTTTTATCAGTTCCCCAAACACCTAGTAAATCGTCTCTTATTTGAAATAACAAACCAATATTTTTTCCAAAAGATGAAATGCGCTTGTATGATTCATTGTTTAAATTTGCTTTGGATGCAATTGCACCGAGGATCACTGAACATTCAATTAGTGCACCTGTTTTTAAACTTATCATTTTTAAATATTTATCTTCTGAAATTTTTCTTTCTTTCTCAAAAGAAATATCTAAAAATTGTCCTTCCATCATTTTTAAATAACTTTCTGTAAGAATCTTTTGTGATTTATATAAATCATTCTTAGAGGATCCGTTATCTAACATTTTATTTAAAATTTTATTCCCAAGCACAAGTATTGAATTGCCAGTAATTATTGCTTTTGGGATTCCCCATATAGTCCATAGTGTGGGTTTATGACGCCTTACTTTATCATTATCTTCAATATCATCATGAATAAGTGAAAAGTTATGTACTAATTCAACTGAAATTGACGGAGGAAGGGCCATTTCTAATGTGCCTGATAAAGAAGTACAAATTAAAATGCATATCGAAGGTCGAAAAGCTTTTCCAGAATATTTAGTTGTTATATTTTGCGGGTCAAGTTTATCCCAGCCGAAATAATTATTTATGTATTTTGAAGTTTTGCCATCGTAAGATAATACATATTCATATAGATAATTTTCCATTTTATCTGCCTGGTAAGTTAAAAATTTAGGCTTTTTATTAAATTCATTCATTTTTGTGTTTCATTGCATTTAAATTTAGGAAAAATATAAGTATATTAAAAACTAAATTTATATAATAGTATACTTATTTATGTTGACATGACTTGTATCAAGTTATAATATATATATAGACATATATATTAATATATGAACTATGTTAAAAATGGTGCTTTAATAGAATAAGGATTAATAAATGGTTTTACCAAGAAGAGAAGACTATACAAATGAAGCTTCCGAAGCTCTCGAAAGGGCGCATGCATGGGCTTCAGATATGAGGAATGCTCAACTCGATGCTGAACATCTTGTTTTAGGTATGTTATCCATAAAGGATGGGATGGCATCCAAAATTTTTGATTTCCTAGGCGTTGATGTTGTTGAAATGAAAAAAGATCTTGAATTTTCTTTAAAAAACCTTCCTACATTAGGTCAAAGTCAGTCATCTACCAGGATGATATATATTGAACCAAGATTAAAAAAAGTATTGGACGAAGCTCAAGAAGAACGGCAAAGACTTAATGATGATTTCATAGCAATTGAGCATCTTTTAAAAGGTTTATTTGCCTTAGATGATGGTGAAGTAGACAGGTTATTAAAATTAAATAATATAACTATGGAAAGAATTTACCATGCTTTAAAGGAAATTAGAGGTAGCCAAAGGGTTAGTGATCAAGGTGCTGAAAAAAAATATCAAGCATTAGAAAAATATAGTGTTGACCTTACAAAGTTGGCTAGGGCAGGCCAGCTAGATCCAGTTGTTGGAAGGGACAATGAAATTCAAAGAGTGGTGCAAACTCTTACTAGAAGAACTAAAAATAATCCAGTTATTATAGGGGATGCAGGTGTAGGTAAAACTGCTCTTGTTGAGGGCTTAGCTCAACGAATTGTAATTGATGATGTTCCTGAATCATTAAAAAATAGAAAATTGTTAAAACTTGAAATGGCATCTTTATTGGCTGGGGCAAAATTTAGGGGTGAATTTGAAGAAAGATTAACAGCGGTTATGGATGAAATTAGGGCTGCAGCAGGAGAAATCGTTTTATTTATTGATGAAATTCATATTGTTGTAGGGGCTGGTGGAGCTGAAGGTGCAATTGATGCTTCAAATATGATGAAGCCTGCTTTAGCCAGAGGTGAAATGAGATTAATTGGGGCAACAACACCTGAAGAATATAGAAAATACATTGAATCTGACAAAGCCCTTGAAAGAAGATTTACTCCAGTAAATGTAAACGAGCCAGATCAAGATATTGCAATAGAAATGCTTAAATATTTAAGACCTAGATATGAAAAGCACCACAAAATTGTGATAAAAGATTCCGCTCTTGAAGCTTCAGTAAACCTAAGTGCAAGATACATTACAGACAGATTCCTTCCTGACAAAGCAATTGATTTAATTGATGAGGCTGCAGCTAAAGTAAGGATAGATTCAGAATCATTGCCTGATGAAATAAAAGTTTACGATAATAAAATAAAAAGTTTAATTGATAAAGAAGAGGCTGCAAATGGAAGAAATGATTATAAGGCTGCAGCAAAATTTAAATCTGAAAGAATTAATCTCCATGAAGAAATGACAAATAATGTTGACTCAAATAATTTAACAGAGGAACTAATAGTTGATACCGAGAGCATAGCTACCTTAATTGCTGAAAGAACAGATATTCCTGTTACTAGGCTTGTTGAAAAAGATAAGGAAAGGCTAATTAATCTTGAAGAAAAGCTTCATGAAAGACTTGTTGGGCAAGATGATGCTGTAACAGCTCTATCTAATGCAATTAGAAGACAAAGATCAGGAGTAAGTGACCCTAAAAGACCTGTAGGAACATTTATTTTTTTAGGGCCAACTGGGGTAGGTAAAACTGAATTAGCTAGAGCTTTAGCAGAAAGTCTATTTGATGATGAAGATAATTTAGTAAGAATTGACATGTCTGAGTATATGGACAAGGGTTCGTCAACTAGACTAATAGGTGCTCCTCCCGGTTATGTTGGGTATGATGATGCAGGACAACTTACTGAAGCAGTAAGAAAAAGACCTTTCAGAGTAATTCTCTTTGATGAAATTGAAAAAGCGCATCCTGATGTTATGAATTTGCTTTTACAATTACTGGATGATGGAAGGTTGACTGATGGACATGGGCGAACAGTCAATTTCAGGAATAGTGTAATAATTATGACAAGTAATCTTGGTTCATCTCATATTGCTAAGGAATCAATAGGTTTTTCAGGGTCATCTTCGCAAAAAAGTAGTCGAAATGTTGCAGTAGAAGAGGCATTAGTTAATCATTTTAGGCCAGAATTTTTAAATAGAATTGATGAAACAATTATTTTTGATTCATTATCCCAAAAAGAATTATCAAAAATAGCAGAGATAGTAACTAGCAAATTTATTCAGAGAGTAAAAGATTTAGGCATTGATATGAAAATTACTAAGAGCGGATTAAATTGGTTAGTTGATAATGGATTTGATAAATCTTATGGCGCAAGGCCTTTAAAAAGAGTAGTTCAAAGAAGCCTTGAAAATGAATTTGCAAAAAAATTATTATCTGGTGAATTTAATGAAGGCGATTCTGTAAAAGTCACAGCAAATAAAAATAATCTGGTTATAAAAAAAGAAAAATAAAAATCGGGTTAAATTAGTTTTTACCTCTCTCTGATATACTATTTTGTCGTGGGTAAAAATTTATCAAATAAAGAAATTAATGTATCAATTTTACTCTGTGCAGGTAAAAGTGAGAGAGTAAATGAATTTGATAAATCTATAGTTAATTTAAATAATAATCCTTTATTTTTTTACTCACTTAATAAATTAATAAATTCAGAAAAAATTGATAAGATAATTATTGTTGCCTCGAAAAATAATATTGAATTTATAAATAAATATATTAGTGATTTACAATTACAAAGTGTTGAAGTAATTAATGGTTCAACTGAAAGAAAATATTCAGTTAGTAATGCAATTAATTATATAGAAAAATACAATCCCAAAAATGTAATTATTCATGACTCATCTAGACCGTTTTTTAGAAAAGAAATTATTACAAAAGGTTTAGAGTTATTAAATAAGTTTAATTGTGTTATTCCAGTAGTTAAAATTGTTGATACAGTAAAGAAAATTAACAACGATATAATTTTATCTACAATAAATAGGGATAATTTATATTATTCTCAAACCCCACAATTTTTTAATTATTCGCAATTACAAAATCTCATCTCAAAATATATTGATAAAAAATTTTATACAGATGAATCTCAGCTTTTTGAAGATAATAATATTGATGTAGCCATAATTGAAGGAAATTTAAATAATCATAAAATTACTTTCAAAAATGATTTGGGTCAATTCGAACAAATAAGCAAAAAATTTCAGTTTACTGGCATATCCTCTGATGTTCATGAGTTGTCTCCAGGAGAAAGCTTATTTTTGGGAGGAGTTAAGATTCCTTTTAAAAAAGGATTATTAGGACATAGTGATGGAGATGTTGTAATTCATGCCATTTGTGATGCTATTTTAGGTGCTAATGCTAAGGGCGACCTAGGTAAATATTTTCCATCATCTAATAATAAATGGAAAAAAGTATCATCTAAAGTTTTTTTAGATGAAACAATGAAAATGCTAAAAAAAGATAATAAAGAAATAAAAAATATTGATATCCAAATTATATTGCAAGAACCAAAATTATTTGAATATCTGAATATTATCGAAGAGAATATTAGTAAGTTATTAAAATTAAGCTTAAATAATATAAACATAAAAGTCACTTCTACAGATGGGCTTGGATTAATTGGTTCAGGTGATGGAATAGCAACATTGTGTGCAGTAAATTTAATTAAAAATGATTGAGATATACGATTCTTACTCAAAATCATATAAAGAAGTAAGTAATAAAAATATAAATATGTATGTTTGTGGGATTACAACTTCAGATTTTTGTCATTTAGGACATGCATTCTCATCTGTTTCTTTTGAGATACTAGATAGATTTTTAACTTCCAAAGGATTTAAAGTTTTGAGGGTCCAGAATTTCACTGATGTTGATGACAAAATTATTACTAAGTCTTTGTCAGAAAACATGTCACCAGAAGAAGTTTCAGAAAAGTACATAAATGCTTTTTTTGAAGATATGGATGCGTTAGGAGTTAAGAGGGCAAATTCATATCCTAAAGCAACAGAAGAAATAGAAAACATAATAAACTTTATTAAAAAATTAGAAGAAAAAGAATTTACTTACCAAATTGAAGGTAGTGTTTACTTTAGAGTAAGTAAATTTAAAAACTATGGAAAATTAAGTTCAAGAAACCTTTCAGATTCAATTTCAGGAACAAGAATTAATGAAAATTTAAATAAAGAATCTAATGAAGATTTTGCTCTTTGGAAATCCTCAAAACCAAATGAACCATTTTGGGAATCTCCATGGGGCAGAGGAAGGCCTGGCTGGCATATAGAGTGCAGTTCAATGGTATTAAATTCTATTGGTAATTCCGTTGATATTCATGGCGGTGGGATAGATTTAATTTTTCCTCACCATGAAAATGAAATTGCCCAAAGTGAATCGTTAAATGGAAAGAAATTTGCTGATATTTGGATGCATAACGGAATGGTTAAGATCGCAGGAGAAAAAATGAGTAAATCATTAGGAAATTTAATTAAATTAAAAGATGCTATTGAATTATTTGGGCCCGATTTACTAAGAATGTGGATATTGTCTTCTCATTACAGGAAGCCGTTATTATATGATGAAAAAGTTATTAATAGTTTTGTTAAGCCCTTAAAAAGAATTATGGAAGCACTTGATGCTAAATCAATAGAAAATGAAAATATCCTTAATTCAGATTCAGAAGAAAAAAAGTTTGATAAAGCTTTATCAAGTGATTTAAATACTTCAATTGCATTATCTCAAATTATTTTATTAGCAAAAAAAATTAATACCTCAAAAAAAACATTAAACGTGTCTAATGCATTAATAGTTTTTAAAAAAATGTTAGAAATTACAGGATTGTGTCAAAAAAATGAAGTAAAAAATAAAGTTATAAATAATGAGTTTGATAAACTTCTTCAACAAAGAAATGAATATAGAAAATTTAAGGAATTTGCTAAAGCCGATAGTATTAGGAAAGTTCTTCAGGACAAAGGGGTTAACATTATTGATAATAATGATGGGACTTCTTCTTGGGAAAAAATTTAAAATCTAGCGCTTAATACTGCCACTACAACAAATATAATACTTAGGAAAATAGTTCCTCTAAAAAGTATTTTTTCAAATCCTCTTCTAACCCTAAAAGAACTTTCTGCCTGACCAAATAAAGCAGTACCACCACCTCTTACTTGAAGAAGTATCACTGCAATTAAAGTTAAAGATATTATTATTGATAATATTGTAAACATTAGTTATTAATTATTTTCATTATAGTTTCGGATAGTTTATCAGAGTCATGGTGACCTTTGAAACTATTATTCATAAGATCTTTTTTAATTATATTTGTTTCAAGGTTTTCTAGGTTTCCAAAATCTACTACAGAGCTTGTTGGAAAACTTTCTCCAAGACTATCTAATTTACTATTAACTACAAAGTAATCAATATTAAGTTTGTTTGTATATTTTTGTATTTCTTTAAAATGGTTCTCAGCATTAAAATTATCTGTTTCAGATAATTGAGTAGCAACATTGCAAACTAAAATTTTCTTAGCTTTGCTCTTATGTATTGCCTCAACTATCCCAGAAACAAGAAAATTTGGAATAATGCTCGTATAAAGAGAGCCAGGACCTAAAATAATATAATCTGATTTTTCAATTATTTCTAATGATTTAGGGTTTGGGGAAGACTTTTTTGGAGATAAAATAATATTTTTTATTCCAGATAAATTTTTCTGAATATTTGATTCGCCAATAATATGAGATCCGTCATTCATAATTGCTTCAAGATTAATTTGGTCTAAGGTTGAAGGAATTAATTTACCTTTAACATTTAATATTTTACAAGATTCTTCAAGCGCTGCTTCAAAGTTTCCCGTTATTTTTTCCATTGCAAGTATAAAAAGATTTCCAAAAGAATGGCCAGATAGTGGATTATTCCCATCAAATCTGTGTTGAAATAATTTTTTTAACAATGGTTCTGCTTCTGACAGAGCAACTAAGCAGTTTCTGAAATCTCCAGGGGGAAGTATACCAAAACCTTCTCTGAGCCTACCTGAACTTCCTCCATCATCAGTTACAGATATAATTCCAGATATATCAATATTCTCATTTCTTAGCCCTCGAAACAACGTTGATAAACCTGTGCCTCCGCCAATTCCAGTTACATTAATGCTATTCATTTAATTGATTTAATATTTCCTTTTCAGTTTGAGATGGGTTAGCAGTTCCTCTTGATTTTTTCATTACTTGGCCAATTAAATACCTTACAGCATTTTCTTTGCCTTTATTAAAATCTTCTATTGCTGATTCATTTTCATTAAGTATTTCTTTAACCATGATTTTCAATTCCTCAACATTATCCATTGATTTTAGACCCATTTTGTCTACTAAGTCGACTGGATTTTCATTTGAAAAATAAATTTTATTTAATATCTCTTTTCCAGAATTTTTATTGATTTTTTTATCAATTACTAATTTAATTAATCTCCCAAAATTTTTTGAGGATAAATTCATTTTTTTCAAATCATAATCTTTGTTATTATTTGATACCCCATTTAGTTCAACATTCAACCAATTTGAAATTAATTTAGGTTCAACATCCTTAAAATTATTAATAACTTCTTCAAAAAATATTGTTTTATGTGTGCTTGAAATTATAATTTTTGCGTCATATTCAGATATTCCAATTTCACTAATATACCTATTAAATTTTTCCTCTGGTAGTTCAGGTAAATTATTTTTTATTTCATCAATAAATTTTGTCGATAACTTTATGGCAGGTAAATCAGGTTCAGGAAAATACCTATAATCGTGAGCATCTTCCTTTGATCTTTGGGGAATACTTTCTGACTTCAAATCATCCCAACCTCTTGTTTCTTGAATTATTCTTTCTCCTGATCCAAATGCTAAAGTCTGCCTTTCAATTTCATATTCAATTGCTCTTGAAACAGCTTTAATTCTATTCATATTTTTAATTTCAACTTTTTCATTTAGTCCTTCAGTCCCCTTTTTTCTGATACTCACATTTGCATCACACCTAAAACTCCCTTCTTCCATATTTGCATTTCCAATATTTAAAAATCTAACTATTGATTGAAGATTTGTTAGATAGTTTTCAGCTTCAATTGCTGACCTGAAATCTGGTTCAGTTACTACCTCAAGCAATGGCATACCTGACCTATTAAGGTCTACTAAAACCTCTCCAGATATTTCATTATGAATTAACTTTGCAACATCCTCTTCCATATGAACTCGGTTAATTCTTATCTTTGTGTAATTCTCTTCTATGTTTTTCACTCTCATATTACCTTCAGTTGCAATTGGCAAATCAAGCTGAGATATCTGATAACCTTTCATTAAATCAGGGTATACATAATTTTTTCTATCAAATTTTGTTAAATTTGAAATCTTACAATTTAACGACAATCCGAGTTTAATTGCTGAAACAACTGCCTGATAATTAACTGATGGCAGCGATCCAGGCAAACCTAAGCACACATTGCAAACGAATGTGTTGGGTTCTACGTTCAAATACTTAGAAGAACATGAGCAAAACATTTTCGTATTAGTATTTAATTGAACGTGAACTTCTAATCCAATTATTGGTTCAAATGACATAGGTTCATTATATAATATCTCTGAT
>MDTB01186385.1_pt1 | contig 11029 bp, 8 predicted proteins | sample 811161 | NCBI WGS metagenome assembly MDTB01 (sample SAMN05326650, study PRJNA326480) | marine metagenome | isolation source: seawater | place: Mediterranean Sea | collected 2009
CTGAAGCAACTTCATCTAGATCCGCTTCCATTCGTGCTGTAAATTCTGTTTCTATAAAAAATTCCTCAAAAACTCTTTTTAGATAGGAGGTTAAAACTCTTCCCAAATCAGAAGGTATAATTGACTTAGCTCCATAAGCATATTTTTTTGTTCTCAATCCTTTAACGATGGTTGCATATGTTGAGGGACGTCCAATACCTTCTTCTTCCATTTTTTTTATCAACGAAGCTTCGGAGTATCTATTCGGGGGTGAAGTAAATTTTTGTTCATATTTATTTGAAATTAAGCTGAGCTCACTACCTTCCTCTAGTCCTTCAGGAAATAATGTAACTTTTTCATCTTCAGTGCCGGTGAGAATCTCAAAACCTTTGAATATGTTCTTCCTGGATGAAGCCCTAAATTCATACTTACTGTCATTTGAGGATATCACTAGGGTTTTTCTCTCATATTTTGAACCCTCCATCTGACTTGCCACAGTTCTATTCCAGATCAAGGTATACAATTTTTCTTCATCACCCGATAGGTCTGTATCTGATGGTGTCTTAGAAATATCAGTTGGTCTAATTGCCTCATGTGCTTCTTGAGAGTTTTGTACTTTAGATTTATAAATTCGCGGTTCTCTAGTAAGAAAAGTGGAATCATAGTTTGAAGAAATAAAATTTCTTATTTCCTGCAAAGGGGGTGGGCCTGGGTTTTCCTCAGAAAAAGGCTCTCCTGTATTGGGAGAAGTGCTTATTGAGATACCATCAGTTCTCAGATAAGTTATTAAACCTCCTTCATATAGTTTTTGAGCAGCTTGCATAGTCCTATCTGCAGTAAAGCCCAATCTGCCAGCAGACGACATTTGCAATGTAGACGTTCTGAATGGGGGTTTTGGGTTGCTTGATTGAGATTTTGACTCTATATCTTTTAGCTTGAAATTCGTAGCTTCTAATTCATTGAGCAAATTGTTTACTTCTTGTTCATCTTTTAGAGGCTTTTTATTTATATTCCTTTCTAAAATTTGAGTTAATTTTGCTTCAAATGAAGTGCCCTCAAAATCAAAACTTGACTCGAAAGGCCAATATTCCTCTGGAATATGTAGATCTCTTTCATCTTCTTTTTCACAAAGAATTCTTAAAGTAGGAGATTGAACTCTCCCTGCAGATTTTGCTCTTGATACGTGTCTCCATAATAAAGGAGAAACTTTAAAACCAATCAAGTGATCAAGGATTCTTCTCGTTAAATATGCATCAACTAGATCTTTATCTATTTCTCTTGGTGACTCTATAGCTTTCTTTATTGCCGATGAGGTTATCTCATTAAAAGTAACTCTTTTTACTTCTAAATTTTTAATAAGTTTTTTGTTGTCAAAATCACTAAGTAAATGCCAGGCAATGGCTTCTCCTTCCCTATCGGGGTCTGTTGCAAGATAAAGGAGGTCAGACTCTTTACAGAATTTTCTCAGATCTCTCATAACCTTCTTACCTTTTGCGGAGAATTCCCATCTAAGATTAGTCCAGTCGCTAGGATCTACAGCATTATCTTTATCTGATAGATCTCTTACATGGCCTACACAAGCTTCAACCTGCCAATCCTTTTCTGGAAAGTTGGAATCAAGATAGCCTTTTATTTTTTTTGCTTTCGCACCAGACTCTACAATAACTAGTGATTTCATAAACGTTACATATAAATTCTCTTTTACAGTATAAAGTTCAAAAGCAGGTGTTATGTCAAGTCTTTCTTCATGGGGAGTCTGTATTGAGGATATCTTGAATGAGTTTTGGACCGTAGAATATAAATCCAGTGTATATCTGTACTAAATCCGCACCACCTTTTATTTTTTCTTTATAGTCCGTGGCTGACATTACGCCACCAGATGCAATTATTTGAATTTTACTTCCCACTATTTTCTTAATAAAAATAAGCTTTTCGTTTGCAATATTCTTTAAAGGTAAACCACTTAATCCTCCATAACCATTCTTGTGGTCATGATTAATTGTAGTGTTACTGCAAATGATTCCATCTAACTCATATTCGATTATAGATGAACAGATATCCTTAAGATCATCAAAACTTTCATCAGGACTAATTTTTAAAAAAATAGGAACGTATTCATAAGACTTAGAAAGTTTCTTTTGTCTTTCCTTAATCTCAAAAAGAAGATTTTGTAAAAGCTCCTGATTACTCAATGCTCTAAGATCTTTAGTATTAGGCGAAGAAATGTTTATTGCTATGTAATTTGAGTATTCATAAACTTTATCCATACAAAAAAGGTAATCTTTGTAAGCCTCCTCATTTGGAGTATCAAAATTCTTGCCGATACTGACACCAACTGGAATAGTTGATTTCCTATATTTTAAATTTTTAACCAGTGAATCAACTCCTTGATTATTGAAACCTAATCTATTTAAAAGAGACTTATCTTTTTTATTTCTAAATAATCTTGGTTTCGGATTTCCAGGTTGTTTTCGAGGAGTTACTGTACCAACTTCGATAAAGCCTATTCCAAGAGCAGCCAAACAGTCTATGTACTCTCCATCTTTATCCAATCCAGCAGCTATGCCTATCTTATTTTTAAAAGATTGAATATCATTCGAACTTTCATAATTTGTTTTTCTCGAAAGATTTCTTCCAATTAAAATTTCCAGCAAACCAAGAGAATGACTGATCTTAAGGGCCTTCAAGGCTATATGATGAGAAGTTTCTTCAGGTAAAAAATGAAGTATTTTTGTGAAGATGCTTAGTAAATACATAGATCCTTATTTATGCTGCATTTTATATTACTCTTCTAATAAAATGTTAGAAGATAGTGCAAAAGTATAAAATTTAAGACTGCAGAGTCTGGCATTGTTGTTGCATCATCATTAGAGATGGGACTATTAAACTACGCTGAAATAAAAAAAAATAATGTTGACAGATAGATGTCACTTGAATTTTAATACGCATGTAGTTCCCAATACCTACGAAAATTGGAATAAATTAATTTTAAAAAGGTTTCATAATGAAAATACTTACTAGAAATTTACTAGCTGTCCTCTCAGGATTAGCTATTGTAATTTTTCCTCAATTGACTGTTGCTGCCGCAGAAGAAGCTGCTTCAACTTCTGGAGGAAGTGCTGGAGGCTCAGCTGCAAGTGCCTCTGCAATCGGTGGAGTCAGTGCAGGTACTATCGCTGCAGTTGTAGCTATAGCAGCCGCTGCTGCTGCCATTTCTGATAGTGGTTCAGGTGGCGGTGCTATAACCCCTACACCTACACCAACGCCTACGCCTACGCCTACTCCTACACCTACTCCTACAATTGAAGAGTATGTAGCAGATATAGTTATTGACGTTCCGGGATCAGCTGCATTTCAAACAAATGGTCCTACTAGTACTAGATTAACAGGTGCAACAGCTACTAGGTTCACTGGTGCTACGGCAACTAGAACTACCGGTACAGCTACAAGAACATCCGGTGCTACTGCAACTAGGTTGTCAGGAAATACCGCAACAAGAACAACTAGCGCTACAACTACTGCAAGTTATGGCAGAGGTTCTAATGAGGCTATTGGCGGAACAGGAACAGTTTTCAATGATGTTGAAGAATTTGAGACAACAGAAGAATATGATGTGGTTGAAACTTATGATGTTGTAGAAGAATACAACGTTGAAGAAGAGTATGGCCTCGAAGAAACTTATACTACAAGTGTTACTGTCCCAGCTGTAGCTGCTTCAACAAAAGCAGGAACAGCGATAGCCACAAGAGAAGTAGACTAAAAAATTTCTTACATATAAAAAACCCGTCAAATGGCGGGTTTTTTTGTGATTTCAATTTCGAAAAAGGGAAGTTTTGGAGAGATTTTTTGTATAGATTTAACTACGAAACCATCCTCGTCTAGCCAAAACTGATTAGAAAATTCCCACCCATGAAATTCACTTTTGATTATTTCTTCAACCAAGTACAACTTCTTTTCTTGTCCATTAAAAAGCTTTATAGATTGATAACCTTTATTTATTTGCTTTGTCGTAATCCTTAAATCAATAAGTTTAGGTTCATCAAACGAATAATACTGATAATAACTATTTAATATTTCTTGATCTAATTTAATTTCAACATTAGTCTTCAAATCTATTAAATTATTCTCAATGCCTGCGGTTCTAATGATTCTCCCTTTCTTCAATACAAAGAATAAACCATCTGCGCTTACCCATGTTTCTTCATTACCATTCAAGCTTTCTAGAATTACTAATCCTTGAGAGCCATTACCTATTTTAAGCAAAGCGGATGCATAAGGTATTTTGTTAATTACTTCTGAGGATATTTCTAAGCTGCTATCATCAAAATATATACTCTTAAGTGTATTAAAAGCCTCGATATAACCCGGTGCAATTCTATTAGTTTCAAAATTAGCACAACCCACTAGTAGGAATTGTAAAGCTAAAGTTATAGGTAAAATTTTCATTTATTTTGTTAAATCATCGATATCTCTAAAAATATTATGACGATTAGAATCTCCAAGAATGCTATGTAAAGAGTTATGAACTGCAAGAAATGAACCAGCATCTTTTGTTAGAGGATGGAGGCCAAAGGAAATATTACCTGTTCTGTAATCGGGATAAAATAATTTTGTAGGTATAGAAAAATAAAAGCCTTTATCAAAACTACCCTCTCCAAAAACTTCGCTTGAAACATTTGTTTTTGTTGCAAAAACTCCGAGTGAAAATCCAGATCTATATCTCCTAGATAAATCTAGAGTTAGTCCTTTATCGCCGGCTAAATATTTGCCCGCATAAATTTGAGCTGACACTCCTTCTAAAAAATCATAATAAAATGCTAAATGGCCTGTATTTGTTTCATAATCTCTAAACCCAAACATTTGTTTATACTCTCTTTGTTTAACTTTATGAAAAGCTAATCCTGCGGAAAATCGTTTATTGAATGGTCTATAGTATATTTCTCCACCGATTCCTCCGAACATCTCTTCAATAAGACCGAAATCAGCCCTAACAAATACATCCTTGTATGGAGAGAACATATACTCAAGCTTCATCTTTTGAATATTATTTTTTCCCTCACTTAAATAATCTTGAATATCACTTCTTACATGAGGAAGTTGACTATCGCTAGGATTATTAAAATCACTGAAAGTATCATAAATATTTATACCGAATGAGGTATATAAAGAAATCCCTCTTCTTAACTTAAGTGTAGTGTCCGTTCTCCACCAAAGCTGGCCAAGATAAAATCCTTCTGGTCCACCTATTTGGTGCTTTAAAGCAGGTGACATGCTCCATGTAAAATCTGGAAATTTAACCCTCGGTTTAAAGTCAGATGATTCGTAAAAGGGTGGATTAGAGCTCGAGTTAACAAATGATTTATTAATTACTTCCGTAACTGAACCTTTTTTGTTGTCCGTTGAATCAAATTCCTTTCTATTAATCTTGAATTCTGCAACCTCTAAGTCACCATTCATAGTTCTAACCGTTATTTCTTCAATTTGATCATCAGAGAGCGCAGATACTATGCGTGCTGTCCTGCCTACAGTTCTTGGTAGACTCCTAAATCTTGGAGTTGCAACGGCAACTTCAACAGAATCTTTGTTTAAGGAAGCTCCTTGAATATAAATCGTCTCGTCCCTCAAGCTTTTATTAAGAGATCGATAAAATATGCCTTCGTCTTTTCTAGATTTTGTAAGTTGTTCAGCATTTAGAGAGATTACTCGCTTTGGCTTTGGCTTTTTTATTGTGTCTCTTAGAAAGCTTCCTTTTAAAGAAAAGAAAAGTCTGAAATTTGATCCTCTTTCAAATGCAAACCCAGCATTTATATTTTCAGAGTATGAGTAATTAAGTCCAAAATTAATCCTGCTTTCAACATCTACAGGATTAAAGGTGTTCTTATCAGGATTAGTTGTGTCATACTCAAGAGCAATTCTCAAACCATATTTTCTGAGGTTATATTCAAGGCCTCCAAAAACAGCAGTATCTCCTCTAAAATAGTTTTGCAGATTGAAATCTCCACCGAGTTCTGTAACTCTTACTCTGTTATCAAACTTTTCATTTATTTCGGAGAAAGGATTAGAAATATTTCCTGCAGATCCCAATAAACCCCAGCCAAGACCTAAAGATAAGTCAAATGATCCTATTTCTTTAGATAGAGCTAAATACTCAGAAGAAAAGACACCAGTTCCCGCCAAATCAATTAAACCCAATGCTACTGCAGGTATATATCTTGATTCATCATAAATTTTTACCTTGAGATCAAATGCTTTATCTTTCCAAGACTGATTTCCACTATAATTACTGGGTCCATATAATTTATTTTTTACTTCCGTATATCTATAACTTGCCTCCATCCAGCTAAAAGGTGTGGCAGTCACAGTTGTAAATTCATTCGGAAACGAAGATGAAAAAGTAAATCTCAAACTGGCGGGTCCCATAAATCTAGCATTTGGTGTTTCCAGTAATCCTGTTAGTCCAATATTAGAGGGATTAGATTCAACTTTATGCAAGTAATAATCGTTTATACTGCTTGATAGGTTGAAGGATATCAATAGTAAACAAAGAACTCCTGTCTTGGAGTTTATTCGTTCAAACATTTTTAATCGCTTATTGCAGCAATAGCAGCAGCTGAAGTAGCTAGATCAGCCAATATAGGTGTTATGATCTGAGTAAGCTTTATAGCATCATATGGACGTGAGCTTCTCGGGACGATTATAGTACTACCCGGTAAAATTGAATTTCCACTTGAAAAAAGACTTTTCTTGGCTACAGTTCCTTCACCGTTAGGTAATACTACAAAGATCCTTCCATCGTCGGCTTCTTCTTTCATACCTCCTGATTTTAGAATGTATTCTTCTATTGATGTATCAGGATCAAAACGAAGTGTAGATGGATTAAGAACCTCTCCCATTACAGATACTGAATCAGGTCTCTTAGGAATATGTAGTTTGTCGCCATTTCTAACTTCCAAATTTTTAAGAGGATCAGTTTTCAAGGTAAGTAAATCAACTTCAACTACCTGACGTCCTACTGGTTCAAATTCTCTAAGTCTTTTTATTAATGATGTTATAGGTGCTAAGCTAAACTGAGAAGATACCGAAACATCGCCACTTGAAATAACAGTAATCAAATTCTCTTCTAATGAGTTTGCCGCTCTTTGGAAGCCTTTCTTTTCAATTTCAGCTACTTCTTTTCTAAGAAAAATTGCACCCTCAGAATAACTAGAATCTGTATACCCTCCGGCTCTAGTAAGAATATCTAGTAACGTATCACCTGGAAAAATGGAATATTCTCCAGGAAATTCAACTTCACCTGAGATTTCCATAGATTGTGATAGTGAATACGAAGAACTATTTACATTAATTCTATCTCCATTTGCTAGAGGTGCTCTAAGCTCATCACTGGTTAAAGGTACTCTCTTTAAAGACCTACTATTCGTTTGAGGGTTGTAAGAATCTATCTCCAAAGTTGCGCTTGAAGGTACCGTCCTCGCATATCCACCGGCAAGATCAATGATATCTTTTATGGTCTCTCCTTCTATGAACTCATAAATGGATGGCTTTTTAAAATAACCTCCTAAAGTTGTTGTATTTTGTATAAAAGGTATAAAAATGATATCCCCCTCTTGTAACCTGACGTCAGTACTTGTATCTCCTCTGAGTAAAAAGTCATAGAAATCGTAAGTCTTGACTACATTTCCATTTCTCTTAACCTGTATATTTCTCAATGAACCTTGTTCATTAACTCCTCCTGCGACGAAAAGGACATTGGTAATAGTTGAAAGAGCACTTACTGTATATGAACCAGGGAGATAGGCTTGTCCTAATAAAAATATAGACATAGATCTCAACTCTAGAAGATTCATGGATGTTTCAACTCCACTCATTTGTCTATCTACAGCTTCTTGCAGTGTATCTTTTCCCTCAGCATATGTTAAACCTGATAAATATATAGGTCCTAATTTCGGGATATTGAATGTTCCATCTCTATTTATTTGCTCTTTAACCTTTACGTTTTCGGAACCGAAAAGTCTCACGTCCAACTTATCGCCAGGTCCTAATATATATCCATCGGAAGCAGGAATTTTGTTAGCAGGAGAGAAAGTTGAAGGTGAAAATTTAAAAAAATTATATCCAAATATGCATGAAGTGCATGTGTCAATTTCAAGATCAGCCCTTGTGAGATCCGGTCTTTCAATTAATAATCTTTCTTCCTCTATAGATGCGTCTATTTCTTCTTCAAGCTCTGCTTGTGTTTCCATCTTCGACATCAAAGATGCTCTTTGGTCAGGAGGAAGGTTCTCCAATAGCTTCATTTGGGCATCTGAGACCTCAGCTGAGTTCGTTAAAAATGAAGAAACAGTCAAGACTATTATTAAAGTTCTTTTGAAATAAATCATAGCGCTCATTTTAGCTTGCAATGGACTAATTACCATAAAAGTTTATTCATCTTGTAAATCTGAGCTCCAATTTAGTTTATTTCTACAAGCATCATAAAAATTATGTCCAATAGGATGTACAAGTTTAAGCTTAGAATTACCCTGCGAAACTAATATCTCATCTTTGTACTTTAAAGGAAGTATATTATGACTATCCAAACTTAATTTGGCATTTATCTTTTTACTTAGTAAAACTATCTTAATTTTTTTCTTTGCATCCACCACTAAAGATCTTGTGTTTAAACTCTGAGGAGACATAGGAACTATATTTATAGAGTTCAAAGAAGGATGAATAATTGGACCACCCGCAGACATAGAATAGGCGGTTGATCCGGTAGGCGAACTAACTATAAGTCCATCTGCCTTTTGCCTATATACGAACTCATTATCAATAAAAAGTTCGTATTCTATTAGCTGTGCCACTACACCGGAATGTATAACTATCTCATTAAGAGCAATATTTTTCTCAACCTTTGCGTTAATTTTTGCTTTAAGAAAAAACCTTTCATCTTTTATAAAACTTCCGTTAACGATCTCTAGAAGAGAACTGGTAAGATTTTTCGGATTTATATCTGTTAGAAAGCCCACAGTTCCTAAATTAACACCTAGGATAGGCAAACCTTCGGAGCCAAATATCCTTGCTGAACTTAGCAAAGTACCATCCCCTCCAACAGCAATAAGTAGATCAGAATTTTTTATAATGTGCATATCAGAAAAGATTTTTCCTTTTGCAATCCCTTTTGAAGAAAATGACCGAGAAAAAAATACCTTTATACCTATATTCTTCAATACCTCTTCAATTTGAGAAGTAATTTTTAGAGTATTTTTATTAAATTTTGATGAAAATAAAGCAACCTTATTAATTTTTTTAAACTTCTTTACCATTTTTTAACCCAATAAATAAATATAGTATCTACTGCAGCAATGATAACCTTAAATACATATTTAGTTAGTGCTAACATTAACGCAGTGGACCAATCCATACCAGTAGCAAAAACCCAAGTAAATTGATAAATGAGAGTATCAATTAATTGTGATGTAATGGTTGAAAGATTATTTCTTAACCAAAGCTTGGATTCGCCAGTAATACTTTTAATTTTGTTGAAGAACCACACATCGAAAGTCTGACTAGCTAAATATGCTGTGAGGGAACCCACAACAAATGCTGGAGAATAATAAGCTAAGGTACTTATAGCATTGTGGACTTCTAATGCTGAGCCTGTTATTTCTGATGGTTTAAATTGTACGCTTAAAACCAAAGTTACCATTACAGCTATATTTGCAAAAAAACCAAGCATCACAGCTCTATTAGCCTCTTGCCTTCCATATTTTTCATTTAGTACGTCAGTTGCAAAATAAATACCTGAATATAGTATTGCTCCCATACTTACCTTATAGGTAGATCCCAATATAACTAGCTCGCTAACTTTACCACCTTGTAGATTACCTAATACTATGCCCAAAACAACAGCAACATATAAGCCATACTTTCCAAAGAAACGGTAAAGCAGTAATGCTAACCCTAGGTCATAAACTACTGTAAGCAACCAAAGAGATTCTTGACTAATTGAAAAAGTTTCCATTTGTGTGATTTTTTTTTATATTCTATCCGAAAGATAAAACAACATGTCTCGAAAACTTCAAAATTTAATTAAAAATAGTAAGAATTTAGTTTTTTTTACTGGCGCAGGCATAAGCACAAATTCAGGTATTCCAGACTTTCGAGGGCCTAAAGGAGTATGGAAGACCGCAACTCCAATATATTTTCAAGATTTCATTACTTCAAAAGAAAAAAGAATAGAGTCATGGGATAGAAAGTTTTCAAATGAGCTAAGTATGGATTCTGCTAAACCAAATAACGGTCACTTTAAGTTGGCTAAAATCATTAATAAGAAAGATGAAACTCATCTGATTACTCAAAACGTAGATAACTTGCATCAGGAATCAGGGATTGATAATTCAAAGATAACTGAACTTCATGGAAATGCAACATATGCGAAATGTTTAGACTGCTCAAAAAGATACGAGCTCGATTCTATCAAAGAAGATTTCCTCACAACAAAAGAACCTCCTGTTTGCAATGAATGCATGGGAGTTATCAAGACGGCAACGATTTCTTTTGGTCAGGCAATGCCGGAAGAGGAAATGATTACTGCACAAAGAGTCTCAATTAAGTCAGATCTGTTTATATGTCTAGGATCTTCTCTTGCAGTTTTTCCTGCTGCAGATTTACCATTACTAGCCAAAGAAACTGGAGCTAAGTTGGTGATCATTAATAATGAACCAACTCAAATGGATCATCTATCTGATTTAGTTATCAATAGAGACATCTCTGAAGTTTTGTCCGAGATTTCTGCATAGATCAGTCATGTGTTAAAGCTACCAATCCTAAGAGATCTCCATCTTTCATCTCTTTTAAAGTTTCATTTGCCTTTGAAACATCTCGTGTTTCTACCGCGACAGGATCAATCTTACCAGCAACAACAAGTTCCATCAGTTCTTTCATATCACCTAAACTACCTACATAAGATCCCATAAGTTTCTTTTCTGTAAGAGCTTGTAGAGGTAAAGGAAGGCTAATTTGTCCTCCAAAAAGTCCCACTATTACGTAACTTCCTCCTCGCGCAAGA
>MDTB01016215.1_pt1 | contig 11028 bp, 8 predicted proteins | sample 811161 | NCBI WGS metagenome assembly MDTB01 (sample SAMN05326650, study PRJNA326480) | marine metagenome | isolation source: seawater | place: Mediterranean Sea | collected 2009
CTTCAGAAAACCTTTAAATGTCAGCTCTGAAGAACCGGAAAAACCGGCAGCGTCAAGATTTCCGGATAGCTTTATAGTGGAACCAGTGTCATTGGTTAGAGTTAATTTTCCATTTTGATTGATTGATGCCTCGACCGCACCACCCGCCTGTTGGTTGATATTATTGACAAGTTCTGAAAGTGACCCAGAGGACGGAATTGTAAACGTCGTCGCGGTCCCTGCGTTAGCTGATCCTGCGCCAGTTGTGAGCGGGATAAGTTTGATTATAAATTCTTCATCCGCAGCATCATCAGCGTTACCGTCTGTGCCGTCAGCCCCAACATGATCATCGGAGGTAATACCATCACCAACATTCTTAGCGACGACTACGTTGAAGGCAGTTGCTTCAACGTTATCAACGCTATTGTTGATAGCTGTCGCAATATCAAGCAAGTCAGATCCGGCCGAAATTGCGCCTACTCCCTGGTTGTTTATTAATATATCGCCGGCATGAATATCATTGGAGACAGGAACATCCATTCGCGTTCCAACTAATACATCACCTCCAAATGAGGCCTGGCCCATACCCAAATCTTTTGTCATGAGTGACCGGATACTAAATTCGAGTGCACCGCCCTCTTGTGAGCTGAGCTGGATAGAACCTTTTAGGTTTCCATCGTGGAGGGTCTTTCCATTAAACTGGGTAGTCGATGCAATTCTATCGATTTCCGCTTTTAATTGCTGCACCTCGTCATCAAGCGCTCCTCTATCCATATCACTGTTCACCGAGCTGGCTGCCTGAATCGCAAGCTCCCTGATTCTTTGCATCATGTCTCGGACGTTGTTGAGAACCCCCTCAGCGGTCTGCGCCATGTTTATTCCATCATGCGCGTTACGCACCGCCATCTGAAGTCCTTTGATCTGAGCGGTCATTCTGCTAGCTATAGCGGACCCTGCTGCATCGTCACGTGCTGAATTGATTCGCTTGCCAGATGCTATTCGCTCAGTTGCCTCACCCAGACCACCTCTTGTCATATTTAAATGATAAGCAACCTTTGCTGCGGCTACGTTGGTATTAACTGTCATTCCAGGCATAACTATTTCCTCGCAAGTACCTAACTTCTTATCCGACGTTTGATACATCGACAGATAATTTGTCTTTCATACAAAAACTTTTATTTTATAAAGAAAATAGGAAAATCATTGCAGAACTCTGCAAGATAATGCCAAAAAAATGGCAATTTATTAGTCAACAGAAGAAACCATTTAGGACTACTGTATAAAACTTCCATAACCTCAAAAGAAAACGTCTTAAATTGTGAGCCCGGTAATAATTCGTAAGCAGGCGATTTCAAATATAGTTTGGCGTTGGTTCTTGAGACTTACACAACAATATTGTTTCCGCAAAACTTCTTAGCGGCTCTTTTCGAGAACACTAGCAAGTAGCTCTGAGGACAACTTCAGCGGATTAGTTGATCCACTCGGATCAATCATCGCAAGATTTACTATTTGCGGGATATCTAGATCATTAATTCCTAGTCCTGCCAAAGAGACAGGAATTCCGGTCTCTAGGTTTAGGCGACTTATCGAAGCGACGAAACCATCAAACCCTCCTGAAATACCAAAATAAGGGGCAAGCCTTTCAATATCAGAATTAATAACCTTACGATTCATCTCAAGAATATGAGGAATCAAGACCGCATTTGTTGTTCCATGATGAGTCCCGTAAACGGCGCCCAGCGGATGTGACAGAGCGTGGCAGCCACCGAGGCCCTTTTGAAAGGCTACTGCCCCCATCGACGCAGCCGCGAGTAATCTGGCTCTGGCCTCTATGTCAAAACCATCATCGACTGCCCGTTTTAAAAATTTGAATACGAGTCGCATCCCCTCAACCGCTATTCCTTGTGACATGGGATGAAAGTTTGGACTACAAAACGCCTCAAGGCAGTGAATGAAGGCATCCATCCCAGTACCTGCTGTTAATGACGCTGGAAGACTACATGTTAACTCAGGATCTAAAATAACTATTTTTGGAAGTATTTGAGGATGAAAGATAATCCTCTTTGTTTTATTAACTGCATCAACCAAAACACTAGCTCTTCCAACTTCCGAACCCGTGCCTGCCGTTGTAGGCACAGCAATAACAGGGGCAATCGTATTCTTATCTGCCCTCTTCCACCAGTCGCTAATATCCTCAAAGTCCCAAACTGGACGGGTCTGTCCAGACATAAATGCCACCAATTTTCCAAGATCGATACCAGAACCACCACCAAACGCGACCACTCCGTCGTGACTTCCTGCCTTAAAAACATCAAGACCCGCCTTCAGATGTTTTTCTGACGGATTCAACCCGACTTCAGAGAATAATTCTATATCTAACCCACTTTTACGGACCACTTTTAAAGCCTGTTCAGTGATTTTTAGTTCAGCGAGACCCTCATCCGTTATCAAAAGCGGTCTCTTCATACCAATGCTCTGGCATGCCGACCCCAGCTCTAAAATTCGACCAATACCAAACCTTATCTCGGTTGGATAAGACCATGTCACAGACTGAATCACTTTATCTATTTATCCTAAAATGATGAGATCTGGGACGTGTCATCGAATGGAACGCATAGCCTGAAAGACTCACGCCTTTGCCAGTATCCTTGCAACCCGTCCAGCAAAGCGCAGGGTCTAAATAATCAGCTCTGTTCAAAAAAACGGTCCCGGTCGAGAACCTATTCGACAAAGTTTTTGCACGATCAATATTCTGGCTCCATAATGAGACAGTAAGACCGTATCTACTGTCGTTGATTAGGTCAACTGCATGGTTGTCTGACCTCACGGGCATTAATCCGACCACCGGCCCAAAATTCTCTTCCTTCATTAATCTCATCGAATGATCAACATTAGTGAGAATTTGGGGCATCACATACTGAGCCCCATCATCTGCCTCAAAGTCAATTTTATCAAGGTTTCGTTTTGCACCCATAGCCAGCGCCTCACTAATCTGCTGACTCACCTCTTTAGCAACCTTTTCAGTGGCTACCGGGCCCACCTTTGTTGCTTCATCCAAAGGGTTTCCCAACTTGTATCCTCTCGCAACTTCAATAGATTTTTCTAAAAACTCATTAAACCGATTTTCTGCAATATAAATTCGTTCAATACCACAACAGCATTGTCCCGAATTAAAAAATGATGCATCAATAAGTGTTTCGACGGCACTATCAATGTCAGCATCTTCCATAACATACCCTGGATCTTTGCCGCCAAGCTCTAGAACTGTAGGTATAAAAGTACCGGCAGCTGCTTTTTCAATGCTCCTACCGGCATAAACAGAGCCAGTGAACTGCACGGCATCAAATGCTCTTCGTGATATTAACTCTTCGGTTAATTGATGATCTGAATACATGAGCTGTAATGCATATTCAGGAACACCTGATTTGTGTAGACAAGATACGATCCGCTCGCCAGACAGGTGTGTCTGCTTAGATGGCTTAAAAACAACCGAATTACCTGAGATCAAAGCAGCTACGATACCGTTGATGGCGGTCAGATATGGATAATTCCACGGGGCTATTATTAAAACAACTCCAAGAGGGACTCGTTGAATATACCTTTCAAACCTTTCACTGTTCTCTATATATTCTTCACACAGCATTTTTTCGGCCGACGCCGCCAAAAAATTAGTTCGCTCTATTACTCCGCCAATCTCACCGCCATAACAAATCGGTCGGCCCATGGTCCAAGCCAATTCAAGGGTAATTTCACGTGTTTGGGATTTTAGTAACTCAACTGCACTTACAACACATTGTATTCTTTTCTGAAGAGGTACCATTGCCCAATCGACCTGACCCTCTCTAGCATTCTTTATAGCCCTATCAGCGTGCTCAAAAGAGAAAAAGTTTCGTTCTGAATAAATCGTGCAATCAATAGGCGATATACACGAATATTGAATCACGGGGTTAAGATCACCTTGGGTTCACCTATTTGTCCAGCGTGTATTGATTTGAATATTTCTGGGCCTTCCTCAAGAGAAGCCTTCCTGAACCAATTCATATCACCCACTAATCCTTCGAAAACCGAAATAGCCGTATCGGAAAAATCACGAGCAGTATAGGTGTAGCTACCGATGAAACTTATGCCTCTCAAAGTCAACCTTCTTATATCAAGTCCCGAATCAGAATCTGATAAACCAATATGGACAATCACTCCACCGGCAGTAGCAACTCGACTTGCAAGCATCCTAGAGGAAGAACTGCCGACTCCGTCAATGATTAAATGAAAACCCGAGTCGATTGCATTATTCGAACTAACAATCTCCTCAGCATTATTCACAGCATCAAACCCCTCGTCGCTTAGCTTTTGAACGCGGGCCTCATTAGTGTCACAAACCTTAATCGAACCGGCCTGTAACGCTCTGAGAACAAGGGCCGAACCAAACCCGATCGCTCCGCCACCTATAACGAGACACTGGCACTGTTCAATCGACTCGATTACTGCCTGACGGGCCACACGCACGGCGTGCCAGCCACATGCGATGGGTTCAATAAGTGCAGCTTTTTCTAATGGATATTCATCGGGTACTGGAATAAGGTTGCGTTCGGGTACTGAAACTAATTCTGCAAACCCACCTTCTCTAGGAGGCATAGAAAGAATCTGTCTAGAGACACAGAGATTCTCTCGTCCCAACTGAGTAGCTAATGAATCCTCGTCTGTAACGAGCGGATTAATTACCACGCGGCTTCCAGATGACACTCCAGAAGCAACAACTCCAGATAGCTCGTGGCCAAGAATTAGCGGCGATGGTCTTCTCTCATCGTGACCAAGGTATGCGTGGATGTCAGAACCACATATACCGGCTCCATGGACTCTTACTAAAACCTCTCCTTCAGCCGGAACCGGATCAGGAACCTCTCGGAGTGACAAAACACCCGGACCCTCGTACACCAATGCTTTCATTTGGCTGTAAAACCTCCATCAACGAACAAAACCTGACCGGTAACATATCTTGATGCCGGACTTAAAAAGAATACCGCCGGGCCGATTATATCGGATAAATCTCCATTTCGCTCTATACACGTTTGATTCGCTAATGAATTTGCTCTGGCCGGATCAGAAAAAACAGGTTTTGTTAAATCAGTGGGGATAAATCCGGGGGCCAATGCATTCGTATTGACACCGTACTTAGACCAAGCCTCGGCCATAGCGCGAGTCATTTGCCCAACTGCTCCTTTTGACGCTCCATACGCCAGCCCATCGGGAAAAGCCCTGACGGTCTGCAATGACGCAATATTTAATATGCGACCGAATCCTTTTTCTTTCATTGCCGGAACAAGACCCTGAGCTAAAAAGAACGGCGCTAATAAGTTTACCTTAATCGTCTCTGAGAAAGATTCAGGAGAAACATCAGAAACCGGCTCGCGCAGATTCAACCCGGCTGCGTTCACTAAAATCTCCGGGAAACCAAAAGGTTTATTAAGATGAGGAATAAAATCTGCAACTTCCTCGATCTTGCTCAAATCGGCTTTGACAAAGCAGGCGTGCCCAGATGCACTGGTTACCCAGTCCTCAAGTTTATCAACCCTACGGGCGACCCCGATGACTTTTGCCCCTAAATTACAAAGCGTTGTCGCAATAGCACGACCAATACCACCAGACGCGCCGGTCACAACAGCGACCCTTCCAGTTACAGAAAAATCTGCGGTCATAAGAGAGAACCATCGAGATCAAACACATCATTTGGAAAGTATTTCGACAAGCGTATATCCGCCGTACGGGCGTGACCTTCCATCCCTTCCAGCCTTGAGATTCTGGCAGTCGCCTCAGCTACGGAGCGGGAAGCTTGTCGGGTAGATCTTTGCCACGTCACCAACTTCATATACTTATGGACCGAGAGTCCTCCCGTATATCTGGCCGCACCCGACGTTGGGAGAACATGATTTGGACCGGAGGCCTTATCCCCAAAAGCTACGGTAGTCTCTTCGCCGAGAAACAGACTCCCATAGCACTTAAGTCGCCTGAGCCACCAGTCCAAATCTTCAGCCTGTACTGTCAAGTGCTCTGGTGCGTATTCGTCAGAGACCGATGCCATTTCTTCTCTATCATCACAAATTATTATTTCGCCATAGTCTCTCCACGCTAACTCAGCACTTTCTTTATTAATTAGCGGCAGGGATGAAGCCAATTCAGGTACTCGTTTAAAAACTTTTCTGGCCAGGATTTCATTGTCTGTAACCAGCCAAACAGGTGAATTATAACCATGTTCGGCCTGTCCAACTAAGTCTGCAGCAACAATCTCAGGGTCAGCCTTGGCATCTGCCAGTATGAGACTGTTAGTGGGCCCTGCAAACATATCAATTCCAACTTTACCGAATAAAAATTTCTTTGCCTCAGCTACAAATTGATTGCCAGGGCCAACAAGAATATCTGCTACCGGCAATCCAAATAGCCCAAAAGCCATCGCGGCTATTCCTTGAACCCCTCCCAAGGCAACAATATGGTCCGCCCCACACCAATCAGCAGTAAAAATTATAGCGGGATGAATTCCTCTTTCCGGCCTCGGCGGCGAGCATGCTGTTACTTTTTCACACCCGGCCACATTTGCGGTTGTTACCGTCATAAGGGCTGAAGCAACATGGGCGTATCTTCCACCCGGGGCATAGCATCCCGCAGCTCTGCAGGGTATGGCCTTCTGTCCAGCGAGGAGTCCTGGAATGATTTCTATCTCCGTATCCACAATCGTCTTTTTTTGACTTTCTGCAAATTTACGGACATTGTCATGAGCGAATTTAATATCGTCCTTCAATTTTTGCGGCACCATTCTGGACGCGATCTCAATTTCTTCCCTCGATAAAACAACATTGCCATCATATTTATCGAACTTACGCCTATATTTAAGCGCACATTCTTCTCGCCCGAGTTCAATCGAATCTAAAATAGACTTAACAGAGTTAGCAACAGACCCGGAGTCTGCACCCTCTGATTTAATTGATTTTTTTAAATAAGTAATCGGCATTGAGACCCCCTAATTCTTTGCAAAACGATAATTTTTCTTCTACGATTTAGCTTTCGACAGCGAGTTCAGCACGACCAAAAGATCGTGGGAAATAAAAATACCATTTCTCTGGCAAAATTCGCGGCGTTCTAGTCGGGCGGACCCGGGAAGACGAACCGTTTCTCTATCCTCCTTGTTCAATTGACCCTCGTTGTCTGAGAGTATCTCTTTGAATAATTCTTCAATTCGCATATGAAATGTTGCTGTCTTTTGTACTTTACTGTCGATAGCCAGAATAAATTGTCCAACATCCATACAGGGCCCATCGGGGGAGAAAAAGGACCCAGTCTCGTAAGAGTGATTAGATCCCGTAAGTGAGCCGGCGAGAATCTCAACCATAAGAGCCAGTGCTGACCCTTTAGCATCTCCGAGTGGCACCATAGATCCTTCTAGCGCCTGTTCAGGATTAGTGGTTGGTTTTCCATTTTTATCCAATGCCCAGCCCTCAGGAATTTTCCCACCATCTTGCGCCACTCTCATTACTCTACCACGAGCCACCTTGCTAAGAGACAAATCGATCACAAGAGGAGGTGCTTCGACACGAGGAACAGCAAAGGCAATAGGGTTAGTCCCAAAAACTGGTTTTAGTGCTCCCCATGGTGCCATAGCTTTAGGGGTGTTGACACACATGAGGCCGATCAATCCATGCTCCGCGATTGACTCTACGTGCTGTCCGATGGCGCCCGCATGATGAGAACGAGATATCAAAGCTACCGAAATACCTTGGATCTTAGTTAAACCCACAATAGCTTTTATAGCGCGCTTAATCGCCAAAAATGCGAATCCGTCGCCAGCATCAACCTGTAAAACAGACGGAGCTACTTTTTCCAAAAGAACCTTAGCTTGTCCAAAAACCTTACCACTTTTTAATTGATCGGTATAAGCGCTTAATCTAGCTAACCCATGGCCTTTATGCCCATCTATCTCCGCCTGAACCAAGGAAACAGCTACGGCTTCGCTCTGCTCTTCATCTGCACCGTTATGCAGGAGAATATTTTTCACCCAAGAAACTAACTCATCTCTAAAAAAGCTCTGATGTCCCGACTTATCGACAGTCACTAGGCACTGCGATATAACTTAGTCATTGAGAACTCTCGGTGACCAAGGGCTTCGGCCGCCGTCAAACGGCCATTTGCCGTGCGTTGAATCATTTCTATAAGGCTGTCACCCGCCTCACTTATAGTCATTTTTCGAGTCAAAACACCGGTAACGTCGACGTCAATATGTTCTGCCATAGTACGGAGTGTTCTTGGATTACCTGATATTTTTATAACGGGAACAATAGGGTTGCCTACGACATTTCCCTGCCCAGTCGGGAAAGTATGTACAACATACCCCCCGGCAGCCATCAATGTGACACACTCAGCAGCTGCCGACGATGAATCCATAAAATAAAGCCCTGCACCCTTAGTTGATTCCTCAGCGGGACCGATAGCATCGATATAAGAAGACGTCCGACCAATTTTTTCTAAATTCCCTAAGGCTTTCTCTTCAATGGTAGTCAACCCCCCGAGTATGTTGCCTTTTGTTGGCTGACTATCAGAAAGATCGTCTGTCTGGTGAGCGAAGATCACCTCGTCCTGATAATCCTGCCAAATTTTTCGAAATTTCTTCCCGATTTCAGGAGTGACCGCTCTTTTCTCACAAATATGTTCGGCACCCGTTATTTCAGAGGTCTCACCAAAGCACCCGTAAAGGCCGTGAGGTAATAATTTGTCGTACATATTACCGACGGTTGGACACGAGGAAAGCCCGGTTGTGGTATCACTTTCACCGCATTTTGTTGAGACCCAAAGTTCCGTGAGACCACAAACTTCTTTTTGTTTTTCGGACGCTAACTGAACAAATTCCTTAGCCTTCCAGCTTGCTTCTTTGATCGTTTCAAAGTCACCATTTTGTTCTATGGAAAAGCCTTCGACCGGCTTACCGGTCTCAGCTATCCCATCGACAATGACCTTAGTCCATTCCGGTTCAATGCCGATTACCACAACAGCGGCCACATTTGGATTAGAGCCTACTCCGATTAAAGTTCTAAAATGTAATTCTAGGTCCTTACCGAACTGAAGACGGCCATAGGCGTGAGGCAGGGCCATTGTTCCCTTAACATTATTCGATACCGACTCACAAGCAGCATTTGATATATCATCAACAGGCAAAATAATCACATGGTTACGCACACCTACCCTACCATTTTCCCGACGCCAGGCAGTTATAGTTTGATTAGAATAATCTTGAGACATTTTCTACCACCTTTTTGTTTTACAGTTTTGAACATGAACGTGATCACCAATACCGGCAGTCCCGATCATACGCCCGATATCCTCTCCATATTTTGTGACAGTATCGCCCTTTGCCAGTGACTTTAGCGCCACCTTATGACCAATTGGAATATCGTCGTTGACAATCATTGTAAAATCCGAGTTGTCCTGGGTAACAACGCACAATATCTCTGTTCCGGCAGTTAAATTTTCCACGACAACAACGCCGACGTTATCTTGTCGATCATGGACTAAAAGTTGGGGAATAATCAAAATTGCTCCTCTAGCTTGCACTTTAGTAAAAACGTTAAAACAAGTAATCCGTATGACTGTCCATACTGAGATATTTAAACAATCCGTTAAACACTTGCAATCGTTGTTTTGTTTTTAAATCCTTCTTTTCAATAGCAGTATCTTGCATCACTTTATTTTACTGGCCAAATATAAATTATCGCAAATGAAATGTCTGCCCTACAGCAAAATCAAACGGACAACAACAGCATTTAAAATCTCTTGGGTCTGGCAAGAATTAATTATTTGTATAAGTCCTATAAATTTTGCAAGATTCGATGTTAAGAAGAACCCAGACAAAAACTTTAATTTAGGTTCAAGAAGAATTTAAACAAGAAACAAGAGATCGACTTTCAGGAAGAACTCAAACGCAATTTCAACCACACTCAGCAAATTTTCAACTTAATCTTTAAGGCACAAATGGACCTTAAATAACAATTTCATCTCACAACAAGATAACAAGTCGCTCGGATAATTACCGATAAAATAACTCTTTGCTTATTCTTGACGCGTCATAACTGTCAAACAAATCGGTTAACATAATTTTCTAAGATTTCCTGACGACCCGAACGAGCAGACGGTTCAAGATCCTCACAGACTACGAGATCTTCCAAATCCTCAAGTGTTGATGACGTCAATAGACGTTGCGCCCACTCATCCCCCCATCCCGAATAACGTTTTTCAAGAGCCCTCTCTAAGCCTCCTTCCTCAAGCATGCGAGCGGCGGCTTTGATTGATCTCGCGCAAACATCAATAGCACCAACATGGGCAGCCACAAGATCCTCGGGCTCGATTGACTGTCGTCTCAGCTTGGTGTCAAGGTTAGTGCCGCCAGTGCTGAATCCACCAGCTTTTAAAATTGGGTAGTACGCTAGGGCGCACTCCGAAACATTATTAGGAAACTGATCCGTGTCCCATCCTGATTGAACATCGTTGCGATTCATATCAATTGAACCAAATATTCCAAGCGCCTGCGCAAGTGTAATTTCATGCTCAAAGCTATGCCCTGCCAAAAGAGAATGCCCTTGTTCAATGTTAACTTTAACTTCATTCTCAAGATGAAATCGTTTCAGGAATCCATAAACGCTCGCCACATCAAAATCATACTGCTGCTTTGACGGCTCCCTTGGCTTAGGTTCGACAAGTATAGTTCCTGTAAAACCTATCTTGTGTTTGTACTCAACCACCATTGATAAGAATCGGCCCAATTGTTCGATTTCTCTCGAAAAATTGGTATTCAGTATCGACTCATAACCTTCTCGCCCCCCCCATAAAACATAATTTTCGCCTCCAAGGCGGTGAGTTGCATCCATACACGCCTTAACTAATGCACCAGCATAAGCAAAAACTTCAGGATCAGGGTTAGTGGCAGCCCCGGCCATAAAACGTTTATGGGTAAATAAATTTGTCGTACCCCAAAGAACTTTGACCGAGCTTGTCATCATTTTTTCTAAAAAATAA
>MDTB01079096.1_pt1 | contig 11028 bp, 9 predicted proteins | sample 811161 | NCBI WGS metagenome assembly MDTB01 (sample SAMN05326650, study PRJNA326480) | marine metagenome | isolation source: seawater | place: Mediterranean Sea | collected 2009
AATTGCTACTGCTGGGAAAAAGTGCCCACCAGTTCCACCCCCTGCGATTATCATCCTCATCTTATCATTCATAAGTAAAGCCTCTATAATTGTTATGAATTCCAAGCTTACCTCTTTTTGCAATATTTAAAAGTATACCTATTGAAAATAATGTAAAAATTGTATGTGAACCTCCATAGCTAATAAAAGGTACTGGAAGACCTGTAGTAGGAGCAAATCCAACAACATATGCTGCATTAATTAAAAAATAAATCATTATTGTATTTAATATTCCTATTGATAAAAACATGCTAAAAACATCAGGAGCTTCTTTTACGATATTAGTTCCTATTTTAAAAAGAAATGCAAATAGCAGGAACAGAATAAAAATTCCTATAAAACCTAATTCTTCTCCAATGATTGGTAAAATAAAATCGGTATGAGATTCAGGCAGGTAGCCATTTTTTATAATACTATTTCCCAAACCTGTTCCCCAAATACCACCTGTCCCTAAAGCATTTAATGATTGAACCTTTTGATCATCATTCCAATTGATAATTCTATTGTATGTATGAGAAGTATTAAATATTATATATAAAATTGATACACTACCAATTAAGCTAATACTAAATAGATATTTCCAATTTGCTCCACTTATAAAAAGCATTATCATAATTATTAAGGCAATTATTAAAGCTGTGCTAGTATCAGGTTGAAATAATATTAATATTAAAGAAATGAGAATAAATGGAGTAAATTGCGTTAATAATATTTTATAACTTTTCATATTATTTTTATTTTTTTCAATAAAAAAAGCTGTAAAGATAATTAAACTTATTCTTGCAAAATCTGATGTAGTCATCCAGCTTCTACCACCAATGATTAGCCATCGTGCTGCCGGATTATTTCCCTTTAAAAAATATCCTGAGATTAATAAAATCCAAGATAATATTAATAAAATAAAACTCAACTGTTTTAAAAAATTATAATTAAATCTACTTAAAATTGTCATAGTAAACAATCCAATAGCTATCCATTTAATTTGCTGATTGAAAAAATACAAATAATTATTAAATTTATTCATTGCATATATACTACTAGCACTATACATTACAATAAGACCAAATCCTGATAGAATAATTATTAATCCAATAATTAAATATTCATTTTTATAAAACTTATTTTTCAACATCTAATTCCATTTTTTTAAATAGTTTTATAAAAGTTTCACCTCTTTCTTCATAGTTTTGAAATTGATCATAGCTAGCGCAAGCAGGGGATAGTAAAATAGTATCTCCATTTTTAGATTTTAAATTAGCATTATATATAGCATGTTCAAATTTATTGAAAAAAGAAATCTTAAAGTTTTTATCTAACATATGTTTTATTTTTTGACCAGATTCTCCGTAAGTAATTATTTCATTTATTCTATTTTTTATAATCGGTTTAAGAACACTAAAATCAGTATCGCCTTTATCTTGGCCACCAAGTATTAAGATTATATTTCTATCAAATGATTGAATTGCAGCTTTTGCTGCTTCAATATTTGTTGCTTTTGAATCATTAATATAATTTGCGCCGTTAATTTTACCAATCCATTCTAATCTATGCGGTATAGGATTAAAATTAATTATTGTATTTTTTATAGCTGATTGATCTAATCCATATACTTTTGCAATCGTAGCAGCAGCTAAAATATTTTGTATGTTATGAATTCCTTTAAGTTTAGTGTCATTTAATTTGAATAAAATATTTGGATTTTCTTTATTTCCTGAATAGACTTTTGATGAATTTAATTTATAGAAACATTTATCTTCAGTATTTATTGAAAATGGAATAGATTTAGATTTATTTTTTAGAGATTTGTTTAAAATTAAATCATCTTTATTAAAAACGATATGCCCATTTTTACTTATGTGATTTGCAAGTTTTATTTTTTGATTAGCATAATCTTCGAAGTTAGAATATCTATCTAAATGATCTGAGCTTATATTAAGTATACAACCAATATCAACTTTTAAATTGTTTATGTGCTCTAATTGAAAACTACTTAATTCAAGTACGTGCACTATATTTGTTGTTTTAGTTTTTAACTCCCATAAAACATTTTCTGAGAATGGTATTCCAATATTCCCACCAAGCAATGAGGTTTTGCCATCACTAAGACACATCTCGTGCAATAAGTTCACTGTAGTAGATTTGCCATTTGAACCAGTTAAAGCAAGAATTGTACTATTAGTGAACCAAGAAGCAAATTCTATTTCACTATAAATAGGTATATTTTTTTTCTTTATACTTTCTATAATTTGAATATCATTTGGTATTCCTGGACTTTTAATAATAAAGTTAGAATTAAGTATAGATTTTGAATGACCTCCTGATTCAAAATTTATACCCTCTATTTTTGATATTAAATTTGTATTGTTACTATTATCGCTAAGTAATACTTCAGCACCTATATATTTACCCAGCTTCGCGGCAGAAATACCACTTTTACCAGCACCTAAAATACTAATTTTAATATTTTTCCAATCATTTTTAAAAGGTTCAGTATAATTTATCATTGGATTTTAAATGTTGTTAATGATATTAGTGCTAACAATATTCCTATTATCCAAAATCTAATAACTACATGATTCTCCGCCCATCCTAAAAGTTCAAAATGGTGATGAATTGGGGCCATTCGAAAAAATCTTTTTCCTTTACCATATTTTCTTTTTGTATATTGAAAATAGTATACTTGTATTATAACAGAAATAGATTCAAGTACAAATACTCCTCCAATTATTAATAATAGAATTTCTTTTTTTAATAAAACTGCTAGAGTACCTAGTGCTGCACCAAGCGATAATGACCCTGTGTCTCCAAGGAAAATTTTAGCGGGATTTGCATTGAACCATAAAAAACCTATACAAGAACCAATCATTGCCATACAAAAAATAAAAAGTTCCCCAGTTCCTGGTAAATAAATAATATTTAGATAATCACTATAATCCAATCTACCAGAAGCGTAAGCTATCGCTCCAAATACAAGTGTAGATATAGCCACTAAACCAGTTGCAAGACCATCTAGTCCATCAGTAAGATTAACAGCATTAGATGTTCCTGTTATAACTAAGATTGTTAAAGGTATATATAAGTACATTAAGTCTATCGTCCCATTTGCAATAAAGGGCAATGATATTGATGTAGAATATTGTGTTGAATCTGGATAGTATAAAAGAGTTGATCCAATAAACAGACCAAGTGAAATTTGCCCTATCATTTTATATTTAGCAATTAAGCCAGGAGGAGATTTTTTTACAACTTTTAAATAATCATCTAGAAAGCCAATTAAGCCCATCCATATAGTAGATATTAAAATTAATAAAATATGCTTCGATAGAATATCTGCCCATAAAACTGTTGGAAGTATGATTGCTAATAAAACAATCAATCCACCCATTGCTGGCGTTCCTTCTTTTTTAAGATGAGTTTTAGGTCCATCCTTTCTAATTGTTTCACCTATTTGCTTAAATTTTAATTTTTTAATAATTTTAGGACCTATTATGAAACTTATAAGTAAAGCTGTTAAGGCTGCTCCAATTGCCCGGAAAGAGATATAACCAAAAACATTGAAACCAAAAAAAAATTCTCTTAAAGGATATAAAATATGATAAAACATTTATAATCTTAAACCTTCTATTATTTCTTCCATTTTCATAGATCTTGATCCCTTTAAATAAATTGCATCTCCTTTTAGTAAAAATTTATTAAGTTCTAAAATTAGTGAATTTTTATTCAAGTAGTGTTTATTAAAAATTCTACTTTTTTTAAGGACCTCTATTGTAAATCTTGTTAATTTCCCATAACTAAATACAGCATCAATATTTTTTTTAAATAAAAATTCTCCTAATTTTTTATGGTGATCAATTTCATAAGATCCTAATTCTAGCATATCACCAATAATTACAATTTTTCTATTATCAATAAAGTTATTAATTAAACTTTCAATTCCATTTATAGTAGATTCTAAATTAGCATTATAAGAATCATTTATTATACTTACACCATTTAGTTTTAAAATATTTCCTCTTCCATTAGTGGTTTCAAACTTTTCTATAGATTCTTTTATTTTATTTTCTTTAATACCTATAGTTGATGATATAGCAAAAGTTGCTAAAATATTATATATAATACTTTTTGATGAAAATTTGAGATTAATTTCTGTATCATTTATTTTAATTATTTTACCATCTTTTTGTATTCGACAAGAAAAATCTGATCTTTTATTAAATGAAAATGTTATTTTTTTTGATATTACATGTAAATCCTTTAGATAATTATCATCAATATTGATAAATGCAGTACCTTTGCATGGTAGTTGATCAAAAAGAGCAGATTTTGTTTTTACAATCTCTTCGATTGTTCCAAATTTTTCTAGATGCGCTCCCGCAATATTTGTTATAATACCCATTTCAGGTTTCACAATATTGCAAATATATTCAATTTCACCAGGTTTGCTAGCTCCCATTTCTATTACACTAATATCATCAGCTTTATTACATTCGAATAATGATAATGGTGCTCCTAAAGTACTATTGTAGTTTCCTCTACTAAAGGATGTATCCATTGAACTTGACAAAATATGAACAAGCAAGTCTTTTGTAGAAGTTTTACCGTTTGAACCAGTAATACCAATTATAGGTTGATTGAAAGAGTCTCGATATTTTGAAGAAAGATTATTAATAAAATCTCTAACAGAAGGAACTTTATATGTAGGAAGATCATATTCTATATTATCGTCAATAATAGCCATAGATGCACCTGATTTATAGGCTTGATTTATATATTTATGACCATCTACTTTATCACCTTTGAGTGCAAAAAATATATCACCTTTTTTGATATTTCTAGAATCAATGGATAAACCATTTGATTTAATATATCCAGCACCAGTTATAATTTCATTAAAACTAAAATTAAAAGAATCTTTATCTGATATATTAACTCGCATAGCAATAGTCTTGAATTATTTCTACATCATTATGATATTTCTTTTCTTCACCAACTTTTTGGAAACTTTCTCTACCTTTTCCTAAAATTAATAATATATTATTATCTTTCATTTTACTTAACGCAGTTTGGATTGCCTTTTTTCTATTTTTAATTATTGAAAAGTTGTTTTTAGAAAAGCCTTTAACTATATCATTATTAATTTTATCTATACTCTCATTTCTAGGATTATCTGTGGTTACAAAAATATAATCAGAATAATTCTCAGATATCTTTGCTAGAGCAATTCTGTTATTATAATCTCTATCACCACCACATCCAAATAACGAAATGATTTTAGTATTTTTATCTAAAACTTTTTCTACGCTTGAAAATAATTTTTCGTACGCATCGGGTGTATGTGCATAGTCAATAAAAACTTTTCCAGGTGCAGAGGATGATATTTCCTCCATTCGACCTGGTATAGTTTTAAGTGTTTTAAATGCTTTTATTATATCCTTTACAGGAATATCTAAAGAAATACATGCAGCAATAGATGCCATAATATTTGATAAATTATAGTCTCCAATAAGGCAAGTCTCAATTGAATTTATTGAATCTTTTATTTGAAAAGATGCTTTAATACCATTTATTGAGAATTTTGATTTTATAACTGTTATATCTGCTTTTCTATTGAAACCGTATGTAATAATTTTTGCTTTAGTTGATAAAATGAAAGATTGTGCAAATTGATCATCAAGGTTAATTATTGCAAAATGATTTTCATTCAAGTTCTTAAAAAGTTGAATTTTTGCTTTAAGATAGTTATCCATACTGCCATGGAAATCTAAATGCTCAGGTGTTAAATTTGTAAAAATTCCAATATCAAAATCAATATTACTGACTCTATGATGTTTTAATGCATGAGATGAAACTTCCATAACTAAATTATCTATATTTTTTTTTATTATAGTATCTATCATATTATTTAATTCTATAGTTTCTGGAGTTGTAAATGCCGTTTCAACAATAGATTTAGAAATTTTAAATCCAAGTGTACCTATAGTAGCGCAAGCTTTTTTGTTTACTTTTATCAAGTGCTGAATAATATGTGTTACGGATGTTTTACCATTTGTACCTGTAATTCCAATAATATTTATTTTTTTTGAATGGTTTTTGTAAAATTGAGCGCATATCAAAGACAAGGCTAGTCTACAATTTTTAACTTTAAGGTTTGATACTGTACTTGTTACTTTTATATTGCTTTCTGTAACAATTGCAACAGCACCATTTTTTATGGCCTGATTTATAAATAAATTACCATCATGATTTTCTCCCTTAATTGCTATAAATAATGAATCATTTTTAATTTTTCGGCTATCACAATTTATTGATTCAATAATGCAATTTTGTAAATTGCCTTTAAACTTAATATTACTCATTAATTTAGATAATTCCACTAAAGAGCCTCAAGCTTTATAGTGCATGAATGAAAATCTTTTATAGTCTTTCCTGGAGAGATAGACTGCCAAACAACTCTTCCTGATGTTCCAACTGGATTTATTATTATTCCTAGATCTTGAGCCTCTAATATTGTCTGTTTAAGAGTTTTTCCAAGAAAATTAGGGAATTTATTCGAAGATTTATTCAAAATATTCTTTGTTGAAAGCATAGTAGTATTGCTCTGGATATCGCGTTCAGCAAAAATAGATCTTTCATGTTTTGGTATAAATTCATCTTTATTAATAATAATTCTTTCAAAAATTTCTTTTACAATGGGAGCAGCAGTTTCATTTCCCCAATGCTTACCTCTGAAATAATCAGGAGAATCGACTGATACTATACAAACATATTTTGGATTTTCGATTGGGAAAATCGCTGCAAAAGAGGATATGAATTGATCACTTGAATACGTTCCATCTATAAATTTTTCTGCTGTACCAGTTTTACCTCCAATTCTGAAGCCTGGAATTCTAGCTTTATTTGCCGTTCCTTTGTTAACAACATCTTCCATAATTAATTTTAGAGCCTCAGATGTCTCATTACTAAGGACTCTTCTAATGGGTTTGGGAGAATAGTCTCTATTTTCATACCCGTTTCCCTTAATATTCTTAATAATTCTAGCGCTAGGGAGATAGCCTCCATTTGCTACAGCAGAATAAGCAATTGCCAATTGCAATGTATTTATGGAAATTTCTTGTCCTATTGATACAAAAGGTCCAGAAAGTTTATCCCATTTATTATAATTCCGCAATAATCCAGATGTCTCACTTGGCAAGGCTACACCTGTCTTAATTCCAAATCCAAATTTCCTTGCATAATTATATACTTGTTGTGAGCCCATAGCTTCAACGATTTTAGCTAAACCAATATTACTTGAATAGATAAAAATTTCGGATATTGATAGTTCTCCATGCGGTTCATGGTCATGTACTTTTCTTTTAGGATGAATTTGATATTCGCCATTTTCACAAAAGATTTTTTCTTTGCTTCCAAATATATTTGACTCTAGAGCTGCAGCTAATGAAATAAGTTTAAATGTTGATCCTGGTTCGTAAGAGTCTGATATTGCTTTATTTAAAAAATTAGATACGTCATAATCCCAGTATTTGTTAGGATCATAGTCTGGAACAGACGCCATTGCTAATATATCTCCTGTAAAAGGATTGACTATTACACCATTAGCATTTTTTGCTCCTGAGCGCTTTAATCCTTGATTTAAAGCATCAAGTAATATAGTTTGAAGATTTGCATCTAAAGTTAGTTGAATATCTGCTCCATTTTCTAATTCATGATCATTCCCATAAATTGACTTACTTAATTTTCCACTTGGTGATCGTCTAAAGCGGAAATCATTAATTCTACCAGCTAAAATTGGCTCAAATTGTTTCTCAATCCCGAATTGACCTACTTGATCTCTATCAACATATCCAACTACTTGACTTGCTAAATTATGAAAAGGATAGTACCTGTTAAGATTTACATTGCAAAATAATCCTTTTAAATCCTTAAGCTTATTTAGAATTGGTTCAGATTCTGCTATCTTAAGAGGCTTACTAAGAGGTATATAGCTTTTTTTATGAGATAAAAGTTTTTTATAATATTCTTTAGACTTTTTAAAAGTTATAGAAAAAAGTTCTGCAATCTCATCAACATCAGCATTGTTTTTAGTATTAGCATAAAATGTATATGTTTTAACTGTTTGAGCTAGAACTTCACCATTTCTATCAATTATTTTTCCTCTCTCGCCTTTTTTAGCTATTTCAATGTAACCTGCCTCTAAGGTCGCTTTTCTTAGATTAGAAGATCTAAAAGTTTGTATAAAAAAGAATTTACTTAATAAAATAACGCTAATTAAAATAAAAATACTTGATGTCAAGTTAAATTTTAATTTATATAAATTGAATAATCTAGCCATCAATTTTATCTAAATAAACAATTAGCGATTCTGGAGCAGGAATTTCAAGATTAAAACTATCTCTTGCAATTTCTTCAATTCGTCCACGGCTAGATAGATTATTTATATTACCCTTTAAAACTCTAACCTTGCTAATGTGTGTTGAATGAATACTTTCTAAATGATATATTTCATTTTGTAGAAAAATAGATTCATTTTTTAAAGTAATTAATACAATAAAGATAGATGTTGAAAAAAAAATAAGCCCAAAAAAGTAAAAGAAATCTAAAATCGTCATATTCTTTTTTGAGCGAGCTGCCTTCAAACTTTCTCAGCCACTCTAAGCTTAGCGCTTCTTGATCGAGGATTATTTCTTGTCTCTTCTATACTAGGAACAATAGCTTTTCGTTGATACACTTTTAATGTAGGCACTGCATCACATATGCATCTTGGATAATCTTTTGGACAGCTGCATGCAACCATACATTTTTTAAAAAATTTTTTTACAATCCTATCTTCTAATGAATGAAATGAAATTACGGCAATTCTTCCACCAATTTTAAGCCAATCCACTGAATCTTCTAATGCACTTTTTAAAGAATCAAGCTCACCATTTACTTTGATTCTAATTGCTTGAAATACTCTAGCTAAAGATTTTGTTAGAAATCGTGGATGAACACAACTAGCAACTGCATCTTTTAAGTCAAATGTTGTTTTCATATTGTTTGATTGACAGGCTTTAAAAATTGTTTTCGCTATTTTTTTATAATTTCGATCTTCTCCATATTCTTTTATTACATAACTTATTTCTGATTCTTTAGCATTATTTAAAAAAGTATATGCGCTATTTCTTTCCACAGGATTTAAACGCATGTCTAAAGGGCCATTCTTCTGGAATGAAAAACCCCTATGCTCTGAATTGATTTGGCTGGAGGAGGTGCCAAGGTCAAATAAAATACCTGTCAATTTATTTATTCCCAGAGTTTGGAGGAGGAAAGGATATTCTCTATAATTAGTATTGTGCAGAGAATAAGAATTCTGAGAAACTGACAAGCGTTTTTTTGTATATTCTAGAGCATAAGGGTCAAGATCTATACCTATTAATCGTCCTTTTTTTGAAAGCTTAGATAGCAATTTTTCCGAGTGACCGCCGTATCCAATTGTGCCATCAAGATAAATACCATCTGAATGAGTAAGTAAAAGTGATATTGTTTCTTTTAATAAAACTGGAGTATGGAAATATTTGTGATTCATCTAATTTAAAAATTGATCTCATTTGCTAAGTCATCAAAGTTCATTTTTTCAACTTCATCTATTTGTCCATCAATTGATTTTATAATTTCAGGATTCCATAATTCTATTTTATTAATCATTCCAATAACAGCAACATCTTTTTTTATACCAGAATATTTTAATAGAGAATCAGAAATTTGTATCCTTCCCTGACTATCATATTGACAAGAAACGGCGTATCTAGTTACTGACCTTACAAAGCTTCTATGCCGACCCTTAATAGAGCTAAGTCTTCCTAATTGTTCCTCTACTAAACTCCAATCTTCCAAGGGATACAATACAAGGCATTTATCAAAGCCTCTTGTTATAACAAAAGTACGATCATTAATTAGGTCAAGTGTCTTTCTAAATTTTGCAGGTATATTTAACCTATTCTTTATATCTAAAGAGTTATGATATTCCCCTGTAAATGATATTTGTAATTTATTAGTCAAAATTTAATTTAAATTAAGTGCAGGGAATTTTCCCCACTCTTACCCACAATATTATCTTTACTACCCACTAATATGCAAGTAAAAATTAAAATTATTTTATTATTAATTAATTTTTATAGTTTACTTTGTGGAGTAATTATATAGTGTAATTTATAGGATCAGTCAGGGAATAGAGCTAAGACTAAACCTACAAGATATTTGTATTGGCAGATGTTTTGATTAGGTTGATTTGAAAAAAATATAAATTAATACTAAAATTTATAATATTTGAAAAAAGAACGACGGTTAATTAGACTTATAAAAACCTATGTAAAGCTGAGATTTTTCAGCTCGATATGAACCCCTTATTGCAAGGCCATTACTATCTAAATATTTTTGTATGGGAATATCATTTATCATAACGATTACATCAGAATTATCAATGAAGTCAAAATTAATAATTGATTCAAAGGTAAACTTGAAATTTTTATCTTTATCAATTATCCCATTAATTAAAACTTTGCTGCTATCTCCATTTGACTTGCTTATGTTTAATCTAGTTTTATTGATAGCTTTAATGCTGATACTGTAGGGAGCATTAGTTTGAATTATAGCTGTTAATTCATTCAATCTATTTTTAATTAGATAGTTGTTTGGTTTCAGAGAAAACGTTTTTTCATCAGATTCAGAATTTTTATCAAGATTTGTACTTTGAGATATTTTTTGCAAATCTAAATTTGGTGAAATAGTTGAATTCAGTTTATTCTTTGCATCTTCTTGCTCTTCAGCTTGATAAGATGGTGATAGTTTATTAGCAGATACGTCCTCTGATTGGATATTTTGTTCTCCAGTAACTTTACCTGCCCAGTATAATGCTAAAGTCAAGCCTATTAGAACTATTATGATTGTTAGAATTTTTTGTGGAGGAATCTGAGCTATTTTAATTGATTCAGAAGGTGAAAAGTTTTTTAA
>MDTB01115485.1_pt1 | contig 11028 bp, 9 predicted proteins | sample 811161 | NCBI WGS metagenome assembly MDTB01 (sample SAMN05326650, study PRJNA326480) | marine metagenome | isolation source: seawater | place: Mediterranean Sea | collected 2009
AAGATAAGCTATATATAAAAGCAGTTGACCTAGTTTTAACAGAGAAATGTTCATTAAAATGTTCTGGTTGTTCTAATTTAATGCACTATTACACAAAACCTGTAGACGAAGACTTTGAACAATGTATCTATTCTATAGATAGGTTCTTAAATACGGTAGATTATGTATATGAAATAAGAGTATTAGGTGGAGAACCATTTATGTTTAAAAGAATATATGAAGTAATAAAACACTTATACAAATATAATAACTATGGAAAATTACAAATAAATACCAATGGAACAATTTGTCCCAAACCAGAAAAATTAAAAATATTCCAAAATAAAAAGGTTTTTTTTGATATATCTAATTATGGAAAGTTATCAAAAAGTGTAAATAAGCTTATTGCAGAGCTAGAAAGACTTAATATTCGATATACCGCTCAACCTGTAGAAAGTTGGCAGGATTGTGGTAGAATAGTAAATTCTAAAAGAACTGACGAAGAAAATAAAGATGTTTTTGGAAACTGCTCAGAAAATCAAGGATTAACTATATTACATGGTTCAATATATTTATGTCCATTTGCAGCAAATGCAACTAATTTGAAGGCTATTCCTAATCATCCAAAAGAAGTTATAGACATAGAAAAATGTAGTAAAAAAGATTTAAAAGAACGTATACGTAATTTATATTTTGAGACTAGCTTTTTGCAAGCATGTAAAAATTGTAATGGTAGAGACCATAATGTTGCATCTATAAATCCTGCTGTACAAATTAAGGAACCAGTTAAATATAAAATAATTTAATATTTTATTTTTACTATTTGACTAGAGCTAAACCCTACTTTAAGTAAATTTAAAAAAATTTTCTCTAAGGTTTTATCTTTTTGATGTGTTATTATTATTGAAATATTATTAATATTTTTACACTCTTTTATTAAAAACGTTTTTAGGTTTATTGTTTTAAAATTTAAAAAATCTGTACTATTATATATTTCAGTATCATCAATTACTCCCTGAACTTTATATCCATTTGTAGTAAGTATTTTTATAGTTGCTTTAGTATATTTGTGTCTGCAGTAAACATAAATTTTTGAAGAATTAAATAATAAATTTTTAAATTTTTTTAGTTTGCCGCTTACTATTTTTTTTCTAAATGACAATAACCCTTGATAAGCACCGAGCTCTGCAACTAAATTATATAATCTAATTTTTTCAGGAAATTTATTAGTTCCTTTTAAATATTTCTTATTTTTATCTATAATTTTTGATAATTTTTTTAGTTCCTTATAATTTAATAAAATTAAAGAGGATGACAGTATGCCAAAACAATCTTGAATATAAGTTTCTATAAATTCATATTTAAATTTATTTAATTTTTGTTTCTTGTTAAAGATAACAAATTCTATTAATAATATTAACTTTGCCTCTGCTACATTATATCCCTGAGTATGATTAAGGCTAAAATCTCTATCATTTTTCTTATAGAAGTTAGAGGGCATAAAAATAAAAGATCTCATATAACAAACTAATTTAGCTACAAATAGCTCACTTTCTCCTATTCTTATTTGTGGAAAAAATATTTTATTTTTGAATATAAAGGAGCTTTTACATACAAAAGACCAGCAGTCAGCAAATGGAAATCTAGTTTTTTTTAAGTACTTTATTAATTCTTTAGTATTATTATTATTTATATTATCTAATATAAATTTAGAATTACTATAAGGATATGTGTTTTTTTTATATTGAACTACTATAATATCTGGTTTGCTTTTATTTAAGATTTCAAGTTTTAGCTTTAGTAATGCGTTTCTAAATAAACCATCATCGCTATCAATAAAAATAATATATTTTCCTGAAGAATTTTGTAATCCTATATTTCTACTATGACCTACTCCTAGGTTTTTTTTATTTTCAATAATTTTAATATTACCGTTATTTTTTTTAAAACCTTTACAAATTACTCTAGTATTATCATCTGATGCATCATCAACTAAAATAATTTCAAAATCTTTAAAACTTTGTTCAAGAATGTTTTTTAATGTAAAAGAGATAAAACTTTCTGCATTAAATACAGGAATTATGATACTAAAAAAAACCATCTTTTATCTAGAGTTTATATTTTATAAAAAATTTTTACACATAATACTAATTATTAAGTTCCCTAATTAAATAAGAGAACGTTAACTATAAAAGCTATTTATTTTATCACAGACATACTTTATTTGTTCTTCTCTTAAATATTGATGATGTGGCAAAGCTAATACCTTGTTACATATATTTTCCGCATTAGGAAAGTCTCCTTTCTTATAGTTATAACTTTTAGAGGCTTCATGTAAGTGCAATGGGGTTCCATAATAAACTAAAGATTGTATTTTATTTTTTGATAAATATTTTTGCAGTCTATTTCTTTTTTTACATAATGTTAAAAACATTACAAAAGCATTTTTCTCATGTTTTTTTTGTTCAGGAATTATTACATTTTTTGTTTTTATATACTTTCTATAAAGTTTGATATTATTAGTTCTTTTTTTAATAATAGTTTTTAATTTTTTTAATCGATAAGATAATACTTCAGCATTGACTGAATCCATTCTTGAATTTACTCCAAAAAACAAAACCTTGTCTCTTTTTACTAAACCATGATTCCTGTATAATTTTATTTTATTATATATTTTTCTATTATTTGTGACTACAAAGCCACTATCACCTATTGCTCCTAAATTTTTAAGTGGATGGGCAGAAAAAGCAGATACTTGTCCAAAGGAGCCACTATGTTTACCTTTATAATATGCTCCCATACCTTGGGCTGAATCTTCTATAATAGGAATTTTATGCTTTTTACTTATTTCAATTATTAAATCCATATCGCAAACTCTACCTCCCCAATGTACCGGCATAATAGCTTTAGTCTTTTTAGTTATTGCAGGTTCTATTTTGTGGGGATTAATATTTAAATCCTCTCCTACATCAACAAATACTGGCTTTGCTCCAATATGGGAAATGGCAGCCGCAGAAGCAACAAATGAGAGTGGTGTTGTAATAACTTCATCTCCACGGCTTATTCCTAATGACCATAATGAAATCATTAAGGCATCAGTCCCAGAATTTAAGCCTAAACAGTATTTCATCTTTGTATAATTACAAATATTTTTTTCAAAATTTTTCAATTCATCAGTTAATACTAAATTACCTTTTTTCAGCAGCTTATTAATGCCTTTAAGTATTTGCTTATGTTCGTCAAGGTATCTATATTTTATATCTATTAAATCAACTCGCATATTAATAACTTAGTAAAAATTAATTTAAATTTATTGTATATTACTAGTTTAATTTTTAATATATATTCTATTAGGAGTAAAATACTTATATATGAAAATATATTTCAATTACCTAAGAAAAGAGTTTTCTGATACCAAAAGTATATTTAGGGATTGGAAAAAGCTTATAAAATCAACGGAATTTACTTTAGGCACATATGTAAAGAAATTTGAAAAGGATTTTGCAAATTATATCAATGTTAAACATTGTATATCTACTAATACAGGAACCGACGCTTTAATTATTGCTTTAAAGTCAATCGGTATTAAAAAAAATGATGAAATAATAACAGTCTGTAATTCTTTTTATGCTACAGCCGGTGCTATATGTGCTTTGGATGCTAAGCCAATCTTTGTAGACTCCGACAAAAGGTTTCAGATAGATGAAAGTAAAATAGAAAATGTTATTACAAAAAATACAAAAGCTATTATACCAGTACACTGGGGAGGAGCTTCTCCTAATATGAAGAACATTATGAATCTAGCAAAAAAGTATAATATTGCTGTAGTAGAAGATGCTTGTATGGGGATAGGTGCTTCAATTAACCTTAAATCACCAGGAACCTTTGGAAAAGTTAATGCATTTAGTATGCATCCATTAAAGTCTCTTAATGTAATGGGAGATGGTGGTATGATAACCACTAATGATGATAGTATAGCTAAGTGGATAACTAAATATAGAAATCATGGAATGTTAAATAGAGATAATATAGATTTTTGGGGAATTAACGCCAGGTTACAACCCTTACAAGCTATTGTCGCACTTTATGGATTAAAAAAACTAAAAGATGTTATAAAAAAAAGAAATAAAAATGCTAAAATACTCGATAAAGGTTTATCAAAAATAAGGTATGTATCAATTCCAAAAAGAGTAAAGAATAATGTGGAAACATTCTCATTATATATGGGTTTGTTTGAGGAAAGAGATAAGTTGTTAAATTATTTGATAAATAATAATATAGAAGCTAAAGTTCATTATCCTATTCCTCTTCACTTGCAAAAAGCAGCTAAAAAATTAAATTATAAAAAAGGTAGTTTTCCTGCTGCTGAAGAGCAGGCTAATAAACTAATTACTTTGCCAGTACATCAGTATCTAGAGGAAAAACATATGAACTATATTTTAACACAAATTAAGAAGTTTTATAAAGTGTCATAAAATGATAAGAATTGCAGATTATATAATACGTTTTCTCGAAAAAAAAGGTATTCATACCGCCTTTACAATGAGTGGAGGAGGGTCAATATTTTTATGTGATGCACTATATCAGGCTAAAAAAATAAAATATATTTGTTGTCACCACGAGCAAGCAGTATCTTTTGCAGTCGAAGCATATTCAAGATGCAACCTTACACCCGGTGTTGGTATTGTTACTACCGGGCCAGGCGGAACTAATACAATTACAGGTGTTTCGTCTTGCTGGATAGACTCTGTTCCTGCTATTTTTATATCCGGTCAAGTTTTTCTAAATCAAACAATTTATGTAAATGGCACTAGGCAAACTGGTGTACAGGAAAGTGATATAGTTAATTTAGTGAAACCTATTACTAAGTATTCTGTTATGATTAAGCGCCCAGAAAATGTAAAATATGAACTAGAAAAAGCATACCACCTTGCCACTGTTGGTAGACCAGGGCCAGTATGGATTGATATTCCAGCTGATATTCAAGCAAAGTTAGTTTCTATAAAAAACCTTAAAACTTTTAAAAGAAAAATAACTAAAAAAAACACTTTTATTCTAGATAAAAAAATTAAAAAAGTAGCATTATTATTATCAAAAGCAAAAAAACCTCTTTTGCATTTTGGAGGTGGCGCAAGATCTAATAATTGTCATAATATAATTCATAAAATTTTAAGTAAATACAATTTTCCATTTTGTCTTACCTGGAATGCTAGTGATCTCATTTCATCAAACCATAAATCCTTTGCTGGAAGACCTGGAGCATTTGCTGAAAGAGGATCAAATTTTATAATACAAAATTGTGACGTTTATATTTCTATAGGTAGTAGATTACCATTCATGGTGACTGGGTATAATAATAAAGATTTTGCAAGAAACGCTTATACTATTATGGTTGATATTGATAATAAGGAATTAAATAGAAAAAACCTAAAGATTAATAAAAAAGTTAATTGTAGTGCTGATTATTTTCTTAAAAAACTATTACATTTTTTACCTAAAGAAACTTATATGGATAAAAACTGGTTAAAATATTGTATAAGTATTAGAAAAAAATACCCAATATTAACTAAAGAATTTAAAAATCAAAAAAAGTATTTAAATTCATATTTCTTTATTGAATTGTTATCAAAGAAACTTAATAAAAACGATATTATAGTTACTGATATGGGTTTATCTTTTGTAGGTACACATCAAGCTTTCAAAGTAAAAGAAGGACAAAAATTATTTACCAACTCTGGTCATGCCCCAATGGGCTGGGGATTGCCCGCTGCTATAGGGGCATACTTTTCTTCACAAAATAATAATAGGATAATATGTATAACTGGAGAAGGTGGTTTACAGTTAAACATACAAGAGTTATCCACAGTAATGTATCATAATATACCAGTAAAATTATTTATCTATAATAATGGTGGCTACCTAACGATAAAACAAACTCAACAATTAGGTTTTAAAGGTAGAATTATGGGTGCAGACAAAAATAGTGGTATTGATTTTCCTGATTATAAGGCTTTGGCTAAAGCTCATAAAATAAAATATTTTAAAATTAGTAGTAAAACTAATTTGGAAAATAAAATAGTGAATATTTTATCTAGTAATGCCCCTATTTTATGTGAGCTTTTAATTGATCCTGAACAACCTCAGAAACCAAAGGCAATAAATAGAAGAACCTCATCCGGACAAAGTATCCCTACTAAGTATGAAGATATGTTTCCCTTTTTAAATAAAAAAGAGATTTTTGATGCTTGCTTTAAAAATTTTATGAAAAAAACTTCCAAGTAAAAATATTTATGAGAGAATTTAACCTATTAAAAGAGTATCCTTCTCCCAAAAAAACAAGGTTTGTAAGTTCTAAGTTAAGAACAATAAAAAATAGAATTATTGCAACCTATAGAGATAAAGATTTATATGAAGGAACTAGGAACAATGGTTATGGTGGCTACAAATATGATGGCAGGTGGGTTAAAGTAGCAAAAAAAATCTGCTCTAAATATTCTCTTGATAACCAATCGTCCTTTCTGCATATTGGTTGTGAAAAAGGTTTTCTTATGCACGACATTAAAAACCTCTATCCAAATATGGAAATATTAGGATTAGAAATTTCCAAATATGCTATTGATAATAGTTTAGATAGTGTGAGAAATAAAATAATTAAAACTAATTATTTAGATCTAAGTTTTTTAAAAGATAATACTTTTGACTTTGTTTATGCTACAGGCATTATTTATTCTTTTAATTTAACCGATGCAATAAGTTGTCTTAAAGAAATCAATAGAATCTCTAAAAGAGATAGTTTTATTACATTAGCATCCTATTCTAATAAAATGGACTATTGGCTTTTTAAGAACTGGACACTACTTGGAACAACTATTCTTTTGAAAAAAGAATGGCGAGCAATACTAAAGCATATAAATTATAAAGGTGATTATTTTTTTACAAATGCTAAAACACTTAATTTAGTTAATAGAGAAATTAATTGATTGCCAGAAATATTTTAATAATAAGTAATAGAGGGTTTATTGGTACTTCTTTGTATAATAATTTAAAAGAGTATAATGTTTTTGGTCTAAATTCAGAAACATGCGATTTATTAAGTTTAAAAAAAACAAAAGCTTCTTTATCAAATTTTTTAAAACAACCATTTACAATAATATTTTTAAGTGCTTTTGGAAGGTTTCCATTTGATAATTATGAGGTTTATAATAAAAATACTACAATGATTTTGAATTTACTAGAAAGTTTAAATACAAAACTAATTGAACAATTTATATTTTTTAGTTCTACATGTCTATATGGTAGACCCCCTAAAAGTACTACTATTAATGAACAGTTAGAATGTATGCCTAATGGATATTATGGGCTATCAAAATACGTTAGTGAAAAATTAATTGAACTTCACTTATCATGTCCTATAGCAAATATTAGGATTCCTGGTGTCTATGGTGAATTAGATAGCAATAAAAGTATTATAAATTCATTCATAAATAAGATTGAGAAAAATGAAAAAATTACAATATACGACAAAGGGTTGGTTTTGCGAGACTATGTATATATAGAAGACGTAATAAAGTTGGTAAAATGTGTTATAAATTTAAAATCTAGTATTACTCTTAACTTAGCGACTGGTAAATCAACCAAATTAATAAATATACTAAGATATATAGAAAATTGCTTAAGTAAAAAAGCTAAAATTAACTTTAAAAACAGCAATCATAATCAATTTGATATGAAGTTTGATATTAGTAAACTTAAGAATTATATGCCAGGATATAGGCCTATCAGTTTAAAGTTAGGAATAGAAAAAAATTTAAGGAAAAAATTTTCAAAATAAGTTCAAATTTAGAATGAATTTATAAATAGTTAAAACAAAATTAAAATTAAAAAGATTTTTGAACTGATTAATTATATTTTTTTTAAATACCTGATTAATAATTTTTTTTTGACTGCTATGTTAGTTGCATTTAAAATATTTTCATAATTAATTTTACTCAGGTCACAAATCTTAAGTAGATCGTTTTTTCCATCACTATAATTCAATAACCATAATAAGGCTTCTCTAATATCATGCAAATCTGTTTTTTTAGATGCATCACTTAAGGTAGGATAAAGTTTATATTTTGATAAAAATGGTTCTCCGTTACCTTTAAGGTTTTTATAATTTTGATTAGTAGCTATAATTTTTATAATTTTTTCATATAAAACAGCCATATTTATAATTCCTTGCTTAGATAAATTCATAAGATTATCTAATGAACTATGGTATTCCTTAGTTTTTTTATTACTTGTATTAGTTAAGCAGCCAACTGGTAGATTAAAATTAGTTGAACAAAATTGACGCTGATCATTGCCATATGCAGGATTAAAAGGACTTATTACATATTTTTTTTCTTTATTACTAGTAACCCAATCTACTATTGCTCTTTCACTAGCCCTATCAATGATACTATTACTTAATCTTGATTTACGATAAGTTAAAGGTCCTTTGCCTCCAGTTAGAACACATACTAAGCCAGCAACTAAATTCTTTTTTAAATTTTTTCCATATTTACTTAAATAGGCAATACTTCCTATAGTCTCTGGTAAAAACAAAAACCTGAATGTAAAATCCTCATAAAGTTTGTTTGAAATAATTTTTTTGTAAAGAAGAATACTAGTTATGGGTCCTGACAATTGGTCATTAGCCATAGATGGATGACATAAATGTGTAGAAATTAAAATCTCTTTTTTCGTTTTGCCCTTTATTAAAGCTTCACCTAAAATAAGTGAGCCTTTAATAAAATGAGTATCAATTACTACTTTATAATTACCATTTTTTAATTTCTTCTTTTGTTGATCGCTTATACAAAATCCCCATATTTTTTTATAATAACTAGTTACATAAGGTATAGCATTTGGTTGATTGGGATTTGAGTATAAATGTTCTAACAGAGTTTTTTTGCTTACTTTACCTATGAATCTATCAGAATAGTTTACTAAATGCAGATTATTTTTACTTACATCTAATATCTTCTTTCCTTCTGGATCTATTACATATGCTTTATTCACTATCCATTCTTCAGGTATTGTCCAGTCAAAAACTTTCGTACCTGAGGAGATTAAGTTTTTCTTAATAGGAATATATTTTCCTATTATATCTAAACTTTTTTTAAATCCTTTACCCGTAATACTTCTATGAAGTGGCCATAGTTCTTTAAGTAGATTCTTTACCAGTTGAGTATCTTGCTTGCTCATTTTCTATTATTTATTTTAAATTTTTTTAAAAAGCTGTGTCCAGATTCAGTTTGCTTAGGGTTTCTATTCATAAACATTTTTGCTTTTGAGGATTTTAAATATGGCATGGTAGATAATTGGTTATATCTTGATACAATTGTCCATCTATTTTTAGTACTTTTATTATTTGTACTCTTATGAAATAAGAAAGAATGAAATACAACGGCATCACCTGCGTTGAGAGTTAAAGAAATTTTTTCTTCTTGATGAGTAATTTTATTTGGCAAATGATAATAAGCGCTTAATTTTTTATTAACAATATGTTTTTGTAATCCATACTTATGAGACTTTGGAATAATTGATATTCCTCCAGTATTTTTTGATATATTTACTAAAGGCATCCATACATTTAATGTAATTAAGGACATTTGTTCTAGTTCTTGGTGCCATGGTAAAATACGATCATCAGAAGGATCATCTATTCTTAGTTGAGAAGCATTAGTAATCATCGCTCCTTTTAAATAATTTTGAGCAATACTGTATAATTTTTTATTATTTACACTATTAGTAATTAGAGCCAATTTTGAAAGTATATCATAACTGTGAGCTTTTAACTTAGGCGACTTTTCCTTTAAAAAATTATACAAAAAATCAATGTCTTTTTTCTTGAAAATCTTTTGTTCTTCTTCAGTAGTAATATTTGATAAGGTCTCAATTAAAACTAACTTAATATTTTTTTTTATTATATTTATTGCTTTTCCATCCAATACTTTAGGAATAATAGTAAAGCCTTGCTCTTCTATTTCCCCTATATACTTTTTATAAGCGCTCATTTATTTTTTCCATTTTCAAGAAGAACCTCTCTGTTCTCTGAGTTTTATTTACAGTTGTTAATTTTATATTTTTTTTTTCATGAATTTTCACAGGAATTAACTCTACAGGCTTAAAACCTAGTCTATAATATAGGTTTAATGCTTTAATTTCATCAGAAAAACAATTTATATTAACTTTTTTAATTGATATATTACTAAATAGCCAAGAACAAATATTTTCAATAGCTAAATACATAAAATTATTATGCCCCTTTGCACTAAACTTATTAATACTTTCCAAGTAACATGATGAAGTAGATAAACAAAAGTTTGATACTCCTAGCATACCAAATGGATCACCTACTTCTTTCAATGCTCTTAAAATAAATATTAACTTATAATCATCTAATAATATCGAGTTTACCCAAATTTTTGTTTTTTTAATATTTGTACTTGCTGTATCTATAAAAAATTTTCTATTTTTATTTCTCCAATAAACAATATTCTTAATAGATTCTTTGTTTTTTATATAGCTTTCTAAGGGCTCGTAGTATATTTTTTTGTGTAAAAATAATTTTTCTCTTCCTTGTTTTACAGACTTAATATTTTTAAATATATCTTTTTTAATTATTTTCATGCTAATGATGTTTTAAAAAATATACGTGGCTCAGCCCCCATACTATGTTTAAAATCAGCAAGATTAGGAGAGTTTGCACCATTAAAATCAATAATTAAACCTTTATCCATTGCATCTTTAACCCACTCTAATGTTAACAATGTCTTCACCCCTAATTTATTACTTTTCCTTAATCCCACTAATATTATACCATGCGAGTAAAAACTATCTTCTAAAACTACTTGGGCTGCTATTAAACTTTCTTTATAATATGCTTTTAAAATAAATCCTAATTTTTTATTTTCTATTAAATACATAATTTTTATAAGAGTTTCTTTTTCTAGCTTACCTACACTGGTTTTTTTTTCACTTAATGTTTCTATATACAAATTTAAGATATTTGTACTATCA
>MDTB01180243.1_pt1 | contig 11028 bp, 10 predicted proteins | sample 811161 | NCBI WGS metagenome assembly MDTB01 (sample SAMN05326650, study PRJNA326480) | marine metagenome | isolation source: seawater | place: Mediterranean Sea | collected 2009
TTACAATAGTTAAAAAAACTCCTTTCACAAAATATACAAAAACTACGCTAGACAATCCCCAAATGATTAGTGATTCCTGATCTGGATTTCCTAAATAATTTAAATAAGGTTTTAATTGCGGATAAGTTGAGCCAATATCAGGATCCAACAAAACAGTAATGGCAGGAATTAATATTCCTAAACCTAACATTTCAAAAAATATAGCTAAAATTAATAGAAAAGCTAATATTATTAATTCTTTTTTATGATTTGAATTTAATAAACCAAATAGCTTTTTAAAAAAAGAATCTTTTTTTGAAATTTTCATTAATCTATTTAATATCTATAATAATCAGGTTTAAAAGGGCCTTTAATATCAACCCCAATGTAATTAGCCTGTTCTTTAGATAGTTCCTCTAATTCCACACCGAGTTTTTCTAAATGAAGTTTTGCTACTTTTTCATCAAGGTGTTTGGGAAGCATGTAAACTTTGTTTTCATATTTGTATGAATTGTTCCAAAGTTCAAGTTGCGCAAGTGTTTGATTAGTAAAAGAATTGCTCATTACAAAACTAGGATGGCCAGTTGCACATCCAAGATTAACTAATCTTCCCTCCGCTAAAATTATCACTTGTTTACCATTAATATCATATAAATCAACTTGAGGTTTAATTTCAACTTTTGTATGTCCATAATTTTCATTTAACCATGCCATATCAATTTCATTATCAAAATGTCCGATATTACAGACTATTGCTTTATCCTTCATTGCTTTAAAATGTTTTTCCCTAAGAATGTCTTTATTTCCAGTAGCAGTAACAATTATATCTGCATTATTTATAACACTATCCATTTTCTTTACCTCAAAACCATCCATGGATGCTTGTAATGCACATATAGGATCAATTTCAACTACTGTAACTATAGCACCAGCACCTCTAAATGAAGAAACAGTTCCTTTACCAACATCTCCGTATCCAGCTACGACTACTCTTTTTCCAGCCATCATTACATCTGTTGCGCGTCTAACTGCATCGACAGCACTTTCTTGACAACCATATTTATTATCGAACTTAGATTTTGTAACTGAATCATTAACATTTATTGCAGGGAGGGGTAATTTCCCTTTTCTATATCTTTCGTATAGTCTGTGAACCCCAGTCGTTGTTTCTTCAGATAATCCTTTAATCTCTTTAACTAGTTTTGGATAATCATCAAGAACCATATTTGTCAAGTCACCGCCATCATCAAGAATCATATTTAATGGTTTTTTTTCTTCTCCAAAAAATAAGGTCTGTTCAATACACCAATTAAACTCTTCTTCATTCATTCCTTTCCATGCATAAACTGCAATTCCTGCTTTAGCAATTGCTGCAGCCGCATGATCCTGAGTTGAAAAAATATTACATGAACTCCAAGTAACATCAGCTCCTAACTCAACTAATGTTTCTATCAAAACTGCTGTTTGGATTGTCATGTGAAGACAACCAGCTATTCTAGCTCCTTTTAATGGTTTTTTATTTTTGTACTCTTGTCTTAATGACATAAGTCCTGGCATTTCAGCTTCAGCTAAATTAATTTCTTTTCTTCCCCAATCTGCAAGAGAAATATCTTTTACTTTATATGGTATATATTTTTTATTCATTTTATTGAATTTCTTTTAATTTATCAACATAATCTAATTTTTCCCATGTGAAGAGCTCAACGTTTTTCTCAATTGATTTTCCATTTTTATCTGTGAAACTTTTAGTAACTACTTTGGAAGTTTTACCCATATGACCATATGAGGCAGTTTCAAAATAAATAGGTTCTCTTAGCTTTAATCTTTCTTCAATAAAGTATGGTCGCATATCAAAAATATTTTCAATTTTTCTAGCAATCTCATAATCAGAAAAGTCAACTTTTGATCTTCCAAAAGTATTAACATAAAGTCCCATTGGTTTTGATATGCCAATGGCATAACCAACTTGAACAAGACATTCATCGGTAACACCCGATGCTACTAAATTTTTAGCTATATGTCTGGTTGCATAAGCAGCGCTTCTATCAACTTTACTAGGATCCTTTCCTGAAAATGCCCCACCTCCATGTGCTCCTTTTCCACCATAAGTATCAACAATTATTTTTCTTCCAGTTAATCCAGTGTCACCATGAGGACCACCAATTACAAACTTGCCGGTAGGATTTATATGATAAGTAATTTCATTACTAAATAAATACTTGTATTCGGGGTATTTATTTATTAATCGAGGTATTAAAACATTAATGATATCATTCTTTATTACAGCTAACATTTTATCTTCCGTGTCAAAATCATCATGTTGAGTAGAAACAACTATTGCTAAAATTTTCTTAGGTTTATTATCTAGACCATACTCTAAAGTAACCTGTGATTTTGAATCAGGTCTTAAATATCTAATCTCATCATTTTCCTTTCTGAGGGCAGCTAGCTCTTCTAAAATCTTGTGAGATAAGTCAAGAGCAAGAGGCATATAGTTTTTAGTCTCATTACAAGCATATCCAAACATAATACCTTGGTCTCCTGCACCTTGATCTTCAATATTAGATCTTTCAACACCTTGATTAATGTCGGGTGATTGGTCATGTAAATAAGAATTAATTTTACAGGACTTATAATCAAATAAATATTCAGGCTTAGTGTATCCAACCTTTTCAATTACATCTCTAGCAATTTGAATCTCATTTAGTTTAGATTTAGATTTAATTTCTCCAGCTAATACTACAAGATTTGTAGTAACCAAAGTTTCACATGCAACTTTTGAGTTTCTATCAAAAGCAAGGTAGTTATCAATTATAGCATCGCTAATTTGGTCTGATAATTTATCTGGATGTCCTTCACTTACAGACTCTGACGTAAATATATAACTCATTATAGTTTAATTTAATTTATTGCTCTTCCTTTCATTTCTTCCCAATCTCTGTTTTTTCTAACTTCATTATTAGTTTTTAAAACCGATTTCAAAATATTATTTTTTGCGCCTAAACTTTCAGTTAAATAAATCAACGCATTTAAATCTTTTGGAAAACAATGGCCTCCAAAACCAAAGTCACCATCTGGACCAGGGACATTCAAATGAGAATTACCAATTCTTTTATCTTGCAGTGTATATTCAACAACTTTATCAAAATCTAAATTTAATTTTTTACAAACATCATACATTTCATTAGCAAAAGACACTTTAGTTGCAAGAAAAGTATTAGTAAAATATTTAATCATTTCTGCATGTTTAGAACCTGTTTTTATAATTGTAACGTGAGGAAAAACCTTTGAAAAAATATTTTTTACAATTGTTGTAGCTGGTCTTGGACCACCTAAAATTATTCTATTTTGATTATTATAATCATTAACTGCATTACGTTCAGTTAAAAACTCCGGGTTAAATACTATTTGAAGGTTTTTAAATTTATAATTTAAATCCTCTGTAGTGCCAGGGACAACTGTAGATTTATTAACGATAATAATATCTTTGGTGTCATTAAAGTTTTCTAGAACAGATTCAACAATTGAAATATCACAACTACCATCATTATTCATTGGTGTTGGCAAGCAAACAAATACAATTTTACATTTACTTTTAATTTCTTTGATTGTAGAATTACTTAATTCAGTTTTAATATCGTAGGTATAAACAGTAAAAAAACTTGAAAATTTTTCAAAAACTGCATTCCCTACAAAACCTTGTCCTACTATACCTATGTTCATAGCTTCGCTTATGACTCACAAATGAGTCACAAAAATAATATTATTATACCAATATTTAACTTTCAAAAAGGATTAATCCTTCCTCTGATATGCCAGTTGATGAAATCAAAAAGTTAACCTTTCTTTTAATCTCAGACTCAACTCTCGACGTAATTTCATCTAAATATTTTTTATTAATATCCTCTCCAATTATAAGAACATCAATTACACCACTATCTATTCCTCTAGAATAATCTCCCAAAAGAATTATTTTATTTATTTTTCCAATCTTATTTAAAACTCTTTTAACTATTTCCTCTATACCCAAATGTTTTCGAACTATAGATTGTAAAATATTAAACAAGGGATGATTTACATTTGCTGAATAGATAACCTTATTGTTAATTGATTTTTTAACTAAATATCCAGCAGAAGTTAAATTATTTAATTCTTTTCTTACTGAATTTGTTGATTCACCAAACTCAGTTGCTAATGAATTTAAATAGCCTTTATTTGCAATATTTACAAAAAATTTGATTAATAAATTTAATCTTGTCTTAGATGTAATTATAGATTCTAACATAAATCAAGTCATAAAAGTACTTAAAAATAGTTAATATAAAAAAGTTTATTTTTGAAATCGATGAAAAATATTCTAATTACTGGTGCTGCAGGATTTATAGGCTCACATCTTTGTGATTTTTACTTAAATAAACAATTAAGAGTAATCGGATTGGATAATTTGATGACGGGTTCGATAGAAAATATTAAACATAACCTTACAAATAAAAATTTTTTATTTATTGAGCATGACATTAGAAATAAAATCAATTTGAAGGAGAGATTAGACTTTATACTTCATTTTGCATCACCTGCTAGTCCAAGTGATTATCTTAAATTTCCATTAGATACTCTTCAGATTGGATCAAAAGGAACAGAGAATGTTTTAAATTTAGCTTGTAAAAATAGTTCAAAAATATTAGTTGCCTCAACTTCTGAAGTATATGGGGATCCACTTGAACATCCACAAAAAGAATCTTACTTTGGAAACGTCAATCCAATAGGTCCTAGAGGAGTTTATGATGAAGCAAAAAGATACCTTGAGGCATTAACCATGACCTTTCATAAACAAAAAAAAATTGACAGTAAAATTGTAAGAATTTTTAATACCTACGGTCCAAGAATGAGAAAAAGTGACGGAAGAGCTATTCCTAATTTTATAAATCAAGCTTTAAAAAATAAAAATTTTACTATTTATGGAGACGGTTCACAAACAAGATCATTTTGTTATATTTCAGATATGATAGCTGGAATAAATAAACTATTATATTCAGACTACAACTATCCAATTAACATAGGAAATCCAAATGAGCATTCAATTTTAAATTTAGTTCATCATATTAAAGAAAATATACCTTCAACGAGTAAAATTGAATTTAGCACTTTGCCCGAGAATGATCCTAAGTTAAGAAAGCCTGATATTAGCATGGCTAAAAAAATATTAAAATGGGAACCACAAGTTGATTTAATACAAGGATTGAAAAAAACAATAAATTACTACAAAGATTTATAATAACTTTATTTTTGTAAAAAATGAAAAAATTAATATTATTATTTCTATTTATAATAAATTCATGTAGCTATCCTAAATTAGAAAGAGATGAACTAATTTATGATAATGATTTTGAAGGTGATAATTTTACTGAAATTGACGGTAAAGCGACTTCAACTTTTAACAATACCACAGTTCTTGGAGATTTTAATAATGATGGGTTCACTTTACATTTAGAAAACACAGGTGAGCATGATTATGTTTATATCTCATTTGATTTATACATTCATGGTACTTGGGATGGTAATTTTAATGGATTTGCTGAAAATGATAAACCTGATAAATGGATAATGGAATTAGATCCAGATATGGATTTATTAAAAGACAACTCGATTGACAGATTTGTTACTACATTTTCTAATAGTCCTTGTTTCTCAAATTATTGCCTGAGACAATCTTACCCTGAAAACTATCCTTCTGAAAATAATCCTAAATCAGGTAACACTATAGTCAACCTTCCAAAAATTTGTGAAAATTCATTTTTTGGAGGTAATTCAACTTTATATAAAATTGAAAAAGGATTTAGACATTCAGGTAATGCAGTCGTTATAAGATTTTATGACGAACTATATCAACCAAATGCTATAGATAATTTTGGAGTAGTTCAATCTAAATGCGATGAAAGCTGGTCATTAGACAATCTAAAAGTTAGAGTAATTTCTTATAAATAATGAAGTATAGATTTCTCTTATTTTTTTTTCTAATATTTTTTATTTCTCGTTCTCAAACAATTAATCTTAATGAATCTCATCTAACTGATTTTTTGCGAACCTCACAACTTCTAGGTGAATTTAAAAGTAACCTTTCATTTACCTTGAAGCCTCTGGATATTGGAAAAAATGGAATAGAAATTAATAAAGAAATTTTTAATGCCGAGTCATACTCTCCAACATTGTTAAGTTTTTTAAAAAATAAAGGAAAAATAAAAATTCTTCCGATTGATTATAATATTGAGATTAATACTCGACATCCTTACAATAGGAATAACGGTAGCATGATTCCTAATCGAGGATATCAACACATAATTAGTGCAGGTTTATTTGCTGAAATAGGTCTTTTGTCTATTCAACTAAAACCTGAATTTTTATTTTCTGAAAATAGAGATTTTGAGGGTTTTGGTGAAGGACCAAATGGTCATTATCCAATTATATGGGCACAAAGATATAGTTTGTGGAATAGAATAGATATGCCAGAAAGACATGGGGAAAAAAAACATAATAAAATTCTTATTGGTCAATCAAGTATTAGGTTAAATTATAAAGGTCTTAGTCTTGGATTTTCAAATGAAAATATATGGTGGGGACCGTCAATTAGAAACAGTATTATGATGAGTAATCATGCAAGAGGTTTTAAACATATTACTTTTAATACTACAAAACCAATAACTACTAAAATTGGAAATTTTGAATGGCAATTAATTTCAGGCAGGCTAGAATCATCAGGACATTTACCTTCAAATTCTGACAGACAATATGCTGGAACTAACATTTATGTTCCTAAAATTAATCAATTAGGAGAAACAGATGATTGGAGATATTTACAAGGATATACAATTACATATTCTCCTAAATGGATTTCAGGTTTTTCCATTGGTTTTATTAGATGGGCACAAATGTATTCTGCATTAATTGAAGGAAAGTATACATGGTTTAATGGAAGTCCTTCATGGTTCCCAGTCTTTAGTAACATGTTTAGAAAAAATGATATCTCTGAAAATTATGAGGCACAAATCAATCAAGCAGCAGGAATATTTTTAAGGTGGTTGTGGAAAGATTCTAATTCAGAAATTTATGTAGAATATAATCATAATGATTCTAAACAAAATATTAGAGACTTATTATTAGACTCAGATCATAGCAGAGCTGTTACAATTGGTTTGCAAAAAATTTTTAATATAAATTCTGATAATTACTTGTTTTCTTGGGAGTGGACACAAATGGAACAAACTGCATCAAGACTAATTAGAAATGCTTCATCATGGTATTTACATAATTGGACTTATGATGGCTACACTAATAAAGGAGAAGTCCTTGGTGCTAGCATAGGTCCTGGAAGTAATTCACATTACTTTGCAATAAATAGGATTAGATTTAAAGAAAAAATTGGAATTGCATTTGAAATTATTGATCAAGACAATGATTTTTATCATGATGCTTTTTCATCAGCTCAAGATCCTAGAAGATATTGGAAAGATTTTAATCTACATATTAATTTCTCAAAAAAATTTAAAGAACTTTGGTTGTCATCTAATCTAATGTATTCAAGAAGTTTAAATTATAAATGGGACTTAGATGATACTGCAACTGAATACTATCATCCTGGAAATGACGTTAATAATTTTCATGCTTCACTGAAAATAGTATACTCAATTCCTAAATTTAATTAAAGATTTAAAAACATTGATATATTTTATTGTAATAAAATCCCAAGAATATTTTTCAGGTAAACTGTAGTATTTATTTTTTGATATTATTTTAGTATGATTTATCTCAAAATTCTCAAATGCATTTTTAATTGATTGAATATTTTTTTTAAAAAATATTGTATTATTATTTTCAAGCATTTCTAAATTAAAAATAGTTTCAAGTGCAATTATTTTACAATTTAAATAAAGAGCGTTAATCATAGTTGGGTTTGTTCCTCCAAACTCATGACCATGTACATATGCATAGGAATATTTATATAATTGAGTTAATTCATTTTGACATTTTATGTATCCTGTAAATATAATGTTATCGCTACCTAACTTTTTTAGTTGTTTAGAATAAGAATCTTTATATGGGACATCACCAACAATAACAAACTTTTTATTAGAATTTGATTTTAAAAAACCTTCTAATATTATTTTTGAGTTATTATCAGGTATTAGTCTTCCTACAATTAAATAATATTCATTTTCTTTAATATTAAATTTATTAAGAATGTTTTTTTTTTGAGTTTTTAACATTGTTGGACCATATGCAATTATAGTTGAGTCTCTTTTGAATTTATTTTTAAAAATTTTATTCATTTCGATTGAGTCAGTTATTATTTTATTATAAAAAAGAGCGACTAACCTTGAAGAAAATTTAAAATAAATTGATCCTAAACCATTCCACTTAGGACGCATCCATTCTAATCCATCGACATTAATACATGTTTTTTTTCTAAAAAGTTTAGTTAGAATACCAAATGGTCCATTTGCAGAATTAACAACCAAAATAACATCAACATTAGAAAAACAAACATGGATGAAAGAAAAAAAAGAATTATATAACTGTGAAAAGATCTTAGAATTTACTGAGGGAGTATATATTAATTCAATGCCATTAACAATTTTTGGTTTTTTATTAAATAATGACCTATGACAATATACCCTAACATAATGACCCTTTTTTATCAAACGTTCTGATAATTCTTTAACTAATGTTTCATAACCAGAGTAAACATATGGATATCCTCTAGAGCCGATGATTGCTATTCTTAACTTTTTATTCAAAACTTGAGATTAGAGAATTTAACTTTTTTGAGAAAATTTGTATTTTAAAATTATCAGAAATAAACTTGACTGAATTATCAACATTTTTTTTTTGTAAATCTATATCATCAATATACTTTAATATAAGTTTAGTAGATTTTATAATATCATTATAATCGATTAATAATCCATTTTGAGATTGATTTAAAATCTCTGATGCACCTCCATTATTTGAAAAAACAACGGGTGTTTTACTCTCAATAGCTTCAAAAATAACAGTTGGAAAAGGATCTGGTGTTATTGGTGAATGAATAAAAAAATCTGATTGTTGTAGAATAGATTTAATATCATTTCTATGGCCTAAAAAAATAATATTCTTTTCAATTTTGTAACCTTTAACTTTTGACTTTAGTTTATTAAGATAATTCTCGTAATAAGGAAGTGTGCCTCCAACAATTTGTAAAATCAAATCTTTTCTTACTTTTAAAATTTCATTAAATAACTCAATTAGAAATAAATGTCCCTTATAAGGTATTATTCTAGATATACTAGTAAATACAACTTTATCGCTAACTGTTTTTTTTATTGAAGAAAAATCAAAATTAAAACCATTATGTATCACCATAATTTTATTATGTACTACACCTTTCTTAATCCAAAAATCTCTTGTTGAATTTGAAACTGCAATTATTTTTTCAGAAAATAGATTAAAAATATTAGTCAAAAATTTAGTATAAAATATGGATCCAAAAGGTATTTCATGAATATGAAAAATAGATGGTGTTTTTGATAAATATGAAGCAAAGGTTGGGCTAACAATAGTAGATGTATTAGTGTACACTAAATCAATTTCATATTTATTTATAATTTTTTTTATTTGAAAAGTTGATTTAATTATAAAAACAAACCTATTTATTAATCCAAAAAAATTAAAATACTTTTTTCTAAAAACACCAATATTAATTATTGATACATTAACACTTTTCAGTGATCTGAGCTTGTTTAAAGGTCCATTTTCTGGTAAAACTAAATGAACTGAGTGACCTGATTTTATTAGAACTTCAATTATTGAAATTAAAATTTTACTTGCACCATAAAGATCATTTGAACTATGAATTAACAATATGTTTTTAAAGGATTTTTTCAAAATCTTTTATAAAGTTTTTTCTATTGAATTTTTTTGCCCTTTTAAATCCTTTTAGAGCTAGTTCTTTTGATAATCTTTTATTTTCGATTAGTCGTTTCATTTTTTGGAATAAATCTTTATCATTATTTTTCTCAAAGTAAATTACAGAATCATCCGCAATTTCATTAAATATTGGAATATCAGAGCAAACTACAGGAACTTTAAATTTCATAGCCTCTATTAATGGAATACCAAAACCTTCATCAATTGACGGAAACACATACATTAGAGCATTAGAAAAGAAATATAGTACTTTATTTTTGTCAATATATCCTGGCATTAAAACTGAACTAAATAAATTGTGGTTAGACAAATAATCTTGAATTTTCAAAAAAACTTTATTATCTCCATTAATAGAATTTGAGCCAGCCAAAACTAACTTATAATTAACATCGAGTTCATCCTTAAGTTTTTTAAATGCTTTAATTAGCGTAATTAAGTCCTTTCTCTTTTCAAATGTTCCGATATGTAAGATATATTTTTTACCGTTTGAATAACTTTTAATTGATGAAAAAGTGTCTGAACTTTGATAAATTGGTATAATTTTATTTTTGGTAAAAATTGATTCTAAACCTTTCTTTGAGTAATTACTAGTAGTAACAATTATGCAACTAGGTCTGAGTGCGAGTTCAATTAGTTTAATATAATAATTCCTCCAAATCTTAGGGTAGTTATTTGGATACTTCCAAAATAAATTATCGTGAATCACAACAATTTTTTTAGAAAAACAAATTAGAGGAGAAACATAGTCAGGACTAATAACAATATCTATTTTATTAATTAATAATTTAATAGGTAAAATAATTTGTTTCCAAACAAGATATCTAAGTTGAAATATCCAACGAATTATTCTGAATTTAGAATTTGTGAAAAACTGATTATGTGTTATTTTCTTTATATCGTGAGAAAAAATGTATTCAAATTCATCACTACCATGAGTCTTTGATGCGCTAACCAATTCTTCAATGTAAGTCTTTAAACCAGATAGGGCAGTTTTGTAGTAAAATACATCAATATAAACTCTTTTTTTTCTCAACTAGTTGTTTTATATAAGTTGACTCAACATTACCTGCGAGGAACCAAGTAGTTAAA
>MDTB01138386.1_pt1 | contig 11027 bp, 8 predicted proteins | sample 811161 | NCBI WGS metagenome assembly MDTB01 (sample SAMN05326650, study PRJNA326480) | marine metagenome | isolation source: seawater | place: Mediterranean Sea | collected 2009
ACTCAATTAATATATTGATGATAGGTTAAATATTATGAGGCGATTACGGTCAGCGAAAATAGTTTCTACTTTAGGCCCCTCTAGCGATACAGAAATGGCTATTAGGGGCTTATTTGAAACCGGAGTTGATATCTTTAGATTAAATTTTAGTCACGGTACTCACGAAGAACACAAAAACCGCATAGATATAATTCGTAAGTTAGAGGGAGACTATAACCATCCCGTTGGTATAATAGCTGATCTTCAAGGACCTAAAATTCGTGTCTCAAAATTTGAAAATAAAAAAGTTCTGCTATCCGAAGGTTCGACTTTTATTTTGGACTCCCAAATAAATCTAATTGGAAATAGTAGTCGCGTCTCAATATCCAATCCAGAGATTTATTCTTCTTTGAATATCGGAACCGAATTATTACTTGATGACGGTAAAATTAAATTAATTGTAAAAAATAAGAGTGATAATGAATTGGAGACTGTTGTTTTAGTTGGAGGATACCTCTCAAGTAACAAGGGTCTTAATATACCAAATGCAGAATTACCAATGTCTGCACTTACTCAAAAGGATTTAACTGATATTGAGTTTATCTCAACAATGGAGATAGATTGGGTCGCGTTATCTTTTGTTCAAAGACCTGAAGATATTCTTGAAGCTCGCGAACTTATCGGTAATAAGGCGGGTATTTTAACGAAACTTGAAAAACCATTAGCAATAAAGCATTTAGATGAAATTATTAAACTCTCTGATGCTATTATGGTGGCGCGAGGAGATCTTGGTGTAGAGGCTCCACCCGAAGATGTTCCTGGCATGCAAAAAAAGATAATTCAATCTGCTAGAATTGAAGGAAAACCGGTAATTGTAGCGACACAGATGCTCGAAAGTATGATTTCTTCGCCCACCCCCACACGAGCTGAGGCATCTGACGTGGCTACAGCTGTTTTTGATGGAGCTGATGCTGTAATGTTATCCGCTGAAACGGCTGCTGGAGACTATCCAGTGGAATCTGTAGCGATCATGAATCGTATCATTATGAGTGTTGAAAGTGATGATCATTATAAAACTGTACAAAGCGCGAAATTTGATCGTTCGCATTTTACTGATGCTGATGCAATAACAGTCGCAGCAAAGCAAGTGGCTCATACAATAGATGCCTGCGCTATTGTGACTTTCACGAAGACCGGGTCGACAACATTAAGAGCAGCGAGGGAACGTCCCGATGTACCAATTCTAGGCTTAACTCCTGATTTGCGTATAGCGCGTCGTATGTTGTTGCTTTGGGGAGTGCATCCAGCACAAACATCTTATTTCGAGGATTTTCCTGATGTCGTAGAAAGCGCGATTAAAGTTGCTAGTCAGTCAGAATTTGCGAATAAAGGTGATTCCTTAGTTGTTACTGCTGGAGTGCCTTTTGGAACACCAGGAGCAACTAACGTATTGAGGATTGTTAAAGTTCCTTGATAACAATCTTTTCAAACAAAGAAAGTGATTAATTTCTTATTACAGACTATAAGGTGTTCTGATGATACCACAATTAATCTCAATTATTATCCCTGTGTTTTTTGGTGTCGGGTGTGGTTATTTGTGGGTGCGCTCTGGTCAATCTTTTGATCAAGAGTTTATTACGAACTTAGTTTTTAACGTCGGAACGCCAATCCTTATATTTTCAACCTTAACAAGATTAAATGTAGACCTGAACGCATTTGCTGAAATTGCAATAGTCACTATTGTGGCTCTTCTCATATTTCTTATCATTAGTGCTTTGATTCTAAAAATTGCAAAACTAAGTCAACGAACTTATCTCGCCACAATTGTTATTCCGAATACAGGGAACATTGGCTTGCCGTTGTGTTTTTTAGCATTTGGTGAGACAGGGCTAGTATTTGGAATTATTGTTTATACAATAGTAACACTGGTACAGTTCACGTTTGGAGTTTCAATTGCCTCAGGTTGCGTTTCAATAGGTGTACTTTTTAAAAATCCAATTATATATGCTGTTTTAATTTCCTTGTTTGTAATGATTACTGAGATTGTAGTACCTAAGTGGATTGCGGGCACAGCTCTAATTTATGGACAATTTGCAATTCCTCTAATGTTAATTTCGCTCGGCGCCTCTCTCGCCAGTATAAAGATTAATAATTTTATACTTAATCTTTTATTAAGCCTCGTAAGATTATTGATGGGTTTTGGTGTCGGAATATTTGTCTGTAACTTTTTTCAGCTAGATGGGGTCGCAAGGGGTGTTATTCTCATAGAGTGCTCTATGCCAGCTGCTGTTTTTAACTACATGCTCGCAATGAAATATAATAACGATCCTGATAGGGTGGCTGCATTGGTGATAACATCAACTCTAGTTACTTTCGTTTTTTTGCCCATTTTAATGGCTTTTGTGATCAGTCTCTAACTTTTATTTGAATATAAGTTTTCTAGATCATCCTGATATTTCTCAATAATTTTATGTCTTCTGACCTTTAGAGTCGGCGTAATCATTTCATTTTCGACAGTAAATCCTTCTGATGATATGTGAAAACGTCGTACTCTCTCAATCACCGACAAATTTTTATTAACCCTATCAACAGCGGCACTTATTTCCTGATGGAATTTATCTTCTTCGAGAATCTCACCGTTAGCTTCATTTCCTGTTTTTTGCTTCCACTCATTCAAAAAGTCAATATCTGGTATTATTAATGCCACGATATGTGACTTTTTATCGCCATATACCATTGCTTGTGCTATTTCGGGCTCCAAGGTTAAAAAACCTTCTACCCGTTGCGGTGATATATTGTCTCCCCCTGAATTTACGATAATATCCTTTTTTCGATCAGTAATTTCTATAAAGTTATTTTGATCGATTGTCCCAATATCACCAGTATGAAGCCAACCATCTTTAATTGTATTTCTGGTTGCTTCGTCATTATTCCAATAGCCTGACATAATTAGGTCGCCGCGGACGAGGATCTCACCATCATCTGCAATTTTTACATCGGTATTGATTAGGGGTGTTCCAACTGTCTCCATCTTTACATGCCCAGGCCGATTTACACTAATTACTGGTGCTGACTCAGTTTGTCCGTAACCTTGAAGGAGATTAAGACCCAAAGCTGTAAAGAAGATGCCAATATCCGTGTTTAAAGGTGCACCACCTGAAACAAGAACCTTTAGTCTACCTCCAAAATTTTTTCGAACCTTATTTCTAATTATTTTATCTAACAAATAATCTAGAAAAACCTCGAGCACGCTTAAAGTTTCGACTTTGTGGTATTTTTTTATTCCTAATTCAACGGTTTTTAAGAACATAATTTCTTTTAATCCGCCACTTGATTTAATACTTTTTGTAATCTTTGCATGCATAAGTTCATATAATCTTGGTACCGCTGTCATTATCGTGGGTTGTGCTTCGCCCATATTTCTTGATAGTTGATCTAATCCTTCTGCAAAATAAATCTGTGCGCCAATGAAAATAGGGAACCATAAACCGGCAGTATATTCGTAAGAGTGAGAGAGGGGCAGAAAAGATAAAAAAACCTCATCGTCTAAACCTAATTCTTCTATGGCATTAAAAGCACCCTGACAATTATGAATAATAGCTCGGTGAGGGAGCATAACGCCTTTGGGAACTCCACCGGTACCAGATGTATAGATAATAATAGCTGTATCTTTCTTTGTAAGTTTAGAAATTATCTCAGTGACTGCGGAGTTTTCATTATTGTCTGATTTAGAAAGCTGTTTCCAAGAATGGATTTTTATTTCCGAGTTTATAGTTTCTTGGGGATCGTCGATTGATAGCAAGAACTTCACTCCCTTTTCGCGCTCAGCCGCTGGAAGTAAATTTTTTAGTATTTTGTCATTTGAAAAAATAGCTGATTTAGCTCCAGAATCTTGCAAAATATGGTAGTGATCGTTTACCGTATTGGTTGTATAAGCGGGAACCGGGATAGCGCCTGAGGCCATAATTGCGAGATTAGATAATACCCATTCCGTCCTATTTTCAGAACATAAGACGATGCGATCGCCTTTCTTTATGCCTAAATCAAGTAATTTAGATGCAATGTTGGTAACAATTTTTGCCGCGTACTGCCATGTGGTAGCCTCGTATACGCCATTTTTTTTTGACCACAAAAATGGTTTATTCCCCTTGTTATTAGCTTGCGCCATAAACATAAATATTAAACTAGTTGATGAATTCATAAAAATACTCCCGATAATTTAATATAATAAAAGCTAATATTTGGCTTGTTTGTGAGTTGTGTGATCCACAAAATAACATAATATCGTACGCAAACTAATTAATATGTTTGTTTGATACATTTTGAGTGGAACCTTAGATTATGGTCAATAAATCTTCAACTGATTCTTCGCCTGCATGGGATTTATCAAATCTTTATGCTGGAACCAATGATCCTAAAATTACAAATGATTTGGAATATGCTCTAAAAAAGTCACAAGAGTTTAATAACCTTTATTCCGGCAAAGTTCGAGAATTAGATGCTTTAGAGTTCGCCAATACACTATGCGAATACGAGTCTTTGAGTGAACTTTTATCAAAAATTTTATCTTTTGCACAACTAATGTTTGCAGCCAATGCAGATGATCCACAAATTACCATGTTTTATCAGAACATTAATGAAAAAGTGAATTCGATTACCGTTAGCACAATTTTCTTTGAACTTGAGATAAATGAATTGACTAACAAAGAAATAAATAAGCTCAAAATGAATAGTAAGGTTTCACTTCTAGAACCTTGGTTGGATAACGTTAGAAGGGAAAAACCTCATCAATTAACTGCGGAAATAGAGCGGATATTGCATGAAAAGACAGTGACGGGAAGGAACGCGTGGTCACGATTATTTGATGAAACAATGGCTAGTATGAAATTTAAATTGGACGGAGCCGAGTTAACAAACAGTGAGATCATGTCGCGAATGTCAGATCCGAATAATGGGGTAAGAAAGAAAGCTGCAAAAGCGTTTAGTAGAGAGTTGGAGGCTAATGTAAGTGTAATATCGTTGGTAACCAATACGCTCGCTAAAGATAAAGAAGTTGAGGACGGCTGGCGAAATTTTAAAAGGCCGATCTCAAATAGAAATTTGTCAAACCAGATTGAAGATGAAGTGGTGGATTCTTTAGTTCAAACGGTCAAGAATAATTATCGGAATTTATCCCACCGTTATTATTTGCTAAAAGCTCATTGGTTGGGCGTTGAACGTTTGAATTATTGGGACCGTAATGCTCCTTTGCCGAATGATAATAATAAAAAAATCTCTTGGGAGGCTGCTAAGAAAATAGTTCTCTCTAGTTATAGTAATTTTGACACAAACCTAGGAGACATTGGCAAGCAATTTTTCGATAATGGGTGGATTGATGCTGAACCTCGGGTTGGGAAAGACCCCGGCGCTTTTTCGCATCCGACAGTTCCCTCGGTAAATCCGTATATACTCATGAATTTCCATGGGAAGACGCGGGATGTTATGACGCTGGCACATGAAGTGGGACACGGCATACATCAGGTTTTGGCTGCTCCCCAAGGTCATTTTTTGAGTGATACTCCACTTACACTAGCTGAAACCGCATCAGTATTTGGAGAAATGCTGACTTTCAAAGGAATGTTAGATGCTGCATCTGACCAAGAACACCGAAAAGTGATGCTTGGATCTAAAGTTGAAGATATGTTAAACACAGTTGTAAGGCAAATAGCATTTTATAGTTTTGAGGAAGCTGTTCATTCTGAACGAGCACGGGGCGAAATTAGTTCAGATAGGTTGGGTGAAATTTGGATGGCAATCCAACAAGAGAGTTTAGGACCGGCCTTTCAATTCGATGATGATTATAAATTTTTTTGGAGTTATATTCCACACTTTATTCATTCACCATTTTACGTTTATGCTTATGCATTTGGAGATTGCCTTGTAAATTCCTTATATAGTGTATTTGAAACTGGCCAACCCGAATTTAAAGAAAAATATATAAATATGCTAAAGGCCGGAGGAACCTTGCGTCATAAAGAATTATTGAAGCCGTTCGGTCTAGATGCGAATGACCCTCATTTTTGGCAACGCGGATTAAATGTTGTAAGTGGATTTATTGATGATCTGGAAAAGGCATTTTAGGAAACGCCATGGAAAAAAATTCAATAGGTGGGCGCGCGCGACGTTTTGCAAAGGTTGGTAAAACGGTTGGCGGGTTAGCTGCTAAATTAGCTGGTGAACGATATCTAGGATTAAAAATTGACCGTAAAGACCATGCGAATGCTTTAAAAGAAGCCCTTGGGGGCTTGAAAGGACCACTTATGAAAGTGGCCCAAATTGTTGCAACAATTCCAAACGCATTACCACCAGAATATTCTGAACAGCTATTGGAGTTACAATCTAATGCTCCAGCGATGAGTTGGAATTTTGTCAAACGTCGGATGGCTGGAGAACTTGGTCGAGATTGGCTTTCGAAATTCTCTGAATTTGATCAAGAAGCTTCTGCTGCAGCGTCTCTAGGTCAAGTGCATAAAGCCAAAGCATTAGACGGACGTGAGCTTGCCTGCAAATTACAATACCCTGATATGCAAACAGCGGTTGAAGCAGATTTACAGCAGTTGAAGTTTATTTTTAAAATTTACCGACAATATGATAAGGCAATAGATCCCAGAGCGATACATGGCGAATTATCTGCAAGGTTGCGTGAAGAATTAGACTATCGAAGAGAGGCAAAACAAATATTGCTGTATCAGGAGATGCTCAAAAATACTAAGAATGTGCATGTGCCAATGTTAGTTGAAGAGCTGTGTGGTGAGAGGCTAATAAGTATGAAATGGCTTGAGGGTCTGCCACTTTTAGATTTTTTAGGGCTTAATTCTAAAATTGAAATTAGAAATAAGGTCGCGTTAAATATGTTTCGTGCTTGGTATGTTCCTCTCTATTATTTCGGTGTTATTCATGGAGATCCTCATCTTGGTAATTATACAATAAGAGAAGATGCATCTATTAATTTGATGGATTTCGGTTGTATAAGAGTATTCCAGCCTTCATTTGTTAAAGGTGTAATAGATCTCTATTTTTCACTTCGTGATAATAATCCTGGCCTTGGTGTGCATGCATATGAAACTTGGGGATTTGATAATTTAACCAAGGAAAAAATTGATATATTAAATATTTGGGCAAGATTCGTCTATGCCCCGCTTCTTGAGGACCGTATTAGGCCAATTCAAACTGGTGATGGAGACTACGGCCGTGAAGTTGCGCAAAAAGTTAGAATTGAGTTGGACAAGATAGGCGGTGTTGCGCCTCCACCAGAGTTTGTGCTGATGGATAGGGCTGCGATTGGTTTAGGATCTGTATTCACACACCTGGATGCTAAGATAAATTGGCATAAAGTTTTTCATGAACTTATAGATGGTTTTGATCAAAAGAAATTATCAATTAATCAAAAGAAAGTTTTTAATTTAGTGGACCTTAAAATTCCGGTGTAACTGTATATTCCTTCACTGAAATTTATATTGATTTTGCACTATTATATCTTATTTAATCGTTCCCTTCATTAAGAATATTTATAAAAAATATAAAAATTAGGATTTACGCTTGGCAAGATCGTTCAAATTTTGCATACACTTATTGTGATCTGCAGAATCATTGTAAACTTAGGTTGTCATAATAGACATTAGGGAAAGATCCATGAAAATAGGTGTTCCAAAAGAATTGCTTGCTGATGAGACGAGGCTGGCAGTTTCTCCAGATTCTATAAAGAAATATGCGGGTATGGGCTTTGACGTCGTTGTTGAGAGTGGAGCAGGAGTAAGCGCATCTTTTACTGACCAGAGGCTTGTTGAGGCGGGTGCTACTATATCGTCTGATCAACAGCAAACGATAAAAGATGCAGATATAGTATTGAAAGTAAGAGGACCCGATAGTGACTCTGGTGATGATATGCGGAATTACGGTAGCAAAAGTATAGTAATAGCTAACTTTTCAGCATTAACAAAAAAAGATAAGTTGTCCGATTTTGCAAAGACTGGTGTTACTGCCTTTGCCATGGACCTAATGCCCAGAATTACAAGAGCCCAATCTATGGATATACTCTCCTCTCAGAGCAATTTAGCTGGCTATAAAGCTGTATTGGATGCAGCCAATGCCATGGGCAGAGCTTACCCGATGATGATGACCGCGGCCGGAACAATACCGCCAGCAAAAGTTTTTGTAATGGGTGTTGGCGTTGCAGGTTTGCAAGCTATAGCGACGGCAAAAAGGATGGGGGCCGTGGTTACAGCCACAGATGTAAGGCCAGCCACTAAAGAGCAGGTGGAGAGCCTAGGCGGTAAGTTTTTAGAAGTAGACGCAGAAATGGAGAAAAATGCTCAAACTGAGGGTGGATATGCCAAAGAAATGCCAAAAGAATATGTTCAAAAACAAAAAGAGGTTGTGGCAGAACATGTAAAAAAACAAGATGTCGTAATTACAACGGCTTTAATACCGGGCCGACCAGCTCCGATTTTAGTTACTGAAAAAATGGTAGCTTCGATGCCAGATGGATCAGTTATCGTTGACATGGCAGTCGAGGCTGGTGGTAATTGTCCTTTATCCCAATTAGGAGAAGTGATAGACGTTGGTAATGTTAAAATTCTAGGTCATGCAAACATACCCGGTCGTATTGCTGAAGATGCGAGCCAATTATACGCAAAAAACTTATTAAATTTTATTATACCGTTGGTGAATTCCGAACAGAAATCTATAGAAATTGATTGGGAAGATGAAATCATTACAGGTACGCTAATATGCAAGGATGGTAAAATTGTTCATCCAGCCTTAACTGGGGAGAAGTGAGAGCCATGACTATTGATAACTCTGCAACAGACTTGGTTGATAAAGCCTCGGCAGGAGATCCATTTATCTTCATGTTTACTATTTTTGTCTTGGCGGTATTCATAGGTTTTTATGTGGTTTGGAGTGTTACGCCTGCACTGCATTCGCCTCTAATGAGTGTAACAAATGCGGTATCATCAGTTATAATTGTTGGAGCGTTAATTGCCGCTGGTCCAGCAGACTTAAATTTCTCTAAAGTGATGGGCTTTATCGCAGTAGTTCTTGCATCAATTAATATTTTTGGTGGGTTTATAGTAACTAATCGAATGTTAGCTATGTTCAAGAAAAAACCAAAGAAATCGGAGCCGAGTAAATGAGTGAAACGATTACAGGGTTTGCATATCTGGCTGCTGCTGTTTGCTTTATAATGGCATTACGAGGATTGAGTTCACCGGATAGCGCTCGAACCGGTATAGTCCTCGGTATATTTGGAATGTTAATAGCTATTCTGACAACAATATTTGAGCCGACTATTGTAAGTTTTGATTTGATTGTTATCGGAGTAATTGTTGGCGGTAGCATTGGTACTTTGGTTGCACTGAAAATCAAAATGACAGCACTACCCGAGTTGGTTGCAGCATTCCATTCATTGGTGGGCTTAGCGGCCGTTTTTGTCGCTATAGCCGCTTTTTTTGCTCCCGAAGCCTATGGAATTGGTGCTTTTGGGAATATCGAAGGTGCAAGTTTGATTGAAATGTCTTTGGGTGCAGCGATTGGAGCGATCACGTTTTCTGGATCACTTGTAGCGTTCGGAAAGCTTCAAGGTACCTTAGGAGGTTCTCCACTTGTTTTTAATGGACAACACGCCTTGAACGCATTTCTGGGTATTATCCTGATTGCATCAATAGTTTGGCTTGTTCAAACCAATGATGAATTGGCCTTTTGGATAATTGTGGGTCTATCAATTTTGATTGGGTTTTTAATAATATTACCTATTGGTGGCGCAGATATGCCCGTTGTGGTTTCCATGTTGAATTCTTACTCCGGTTGGGCTGCTTGTGGTATAGGATTTACCTTGGGTAATACTGCTTTAATAGTTACAGGCGCGCTTGTTGGATCCTCAGGAGCGATCTTAAGTTATATAATGTGTAAAGGTATGAACCGATCAATCTTTAATGTATTGCTTGGTGGATTTGGTGGGGAGGTTGATGGACCTGTTTCAGTTAAAGGCGGGGGAATGGATAAGGCCATAAAATCTGGTAGTGGCGAAGATGCTGCGTTTATAATGAAAAATGCTAGTAAGGTTATTATCGTGCCAGGATATGGTATGGCTGTTGCTCAAGCACAACATGCACTCCGTGAAATGTGTGACTTATTAAAAGGGGCTGGTGTTGATGTGGCATATGCTATTCACCCTGTTGCGGGAAGAATGCCTGGTCATATGAATGTTCTTCTAGCCGAAGCAAATGTACCCTATGAGGAGGTTTTTGAATTAGAAGAAATCAATTCGGAATTTTCGACCGCCGATGTTGCTTTTGTTATTGGCGCAAATGATGTGACGAATCCAGCAGCGAAAACAGATCCTTCAAGTGCAATTTATGGAATGCCAATTTTAGAAGTTGAGAATGCTGGGACGGTATTATTTATAAAACGATCTATGGCTTCAGGATATGCTGGAGTAGATAATGAATTATTCTTTCGTGATAACACGATGATGTTATTTGCCGATGCAAAAGCAATGACTGAAAGTATTGTTCAGGCCCTTGATTAGACATTCCATTTTTTGATAGGTAGATATACGTTAGTGTAATTACTACAAAATATTGTGTGACCTTTATATACTGAAATAAACGGTTTTTTTTATGTTTTCATGATTTTATGCTTGATCAAGTATTATAGATTTTAGTTTTTATAGTTTCTACTTTTTTTTATTATTTAAACAGACTTGGTCTTCGTTCAACCCACTCGAGTCTTAGTTATATTTATTGAGCGTCAGAATAGAAATTGTTGTGGGGGAGGATTTGATATTTTATTAAAATATTCTTTTCATTTTATATTACTTTTTCGAATATTTTTTGCGCACGATAGATTAAAAAATCTCTTCAAAGACATCATTGTATAAATTAACAATATTTTTTGATCTTAGCTGGTACTATTTAAGAGCTATTCATTAACAAAATGTCTTATAGTTTTATTTTGTTATACTATGTTTCTATAGAATTTTTAAAAGCCTTCTCTTTCTATACGTTTTC
>MDTB01028683.1_pt1 | contig 11026 bp, 11 predicted proteins | sample 811161 | NCBI WGS metagenome assembly MDTB01 (sample SAMN05326650, study PRJNA326480) | marine metagenome | isolation source: seawater | place: Mediterranean Sea | collected 2009
ATACTCTCAAGATGTTTGCATTTTAAACTAGCATCGGCAACAAATTCTGTAATTACTAAACATCTAGAAAATATTTTGACACAAGAAAATGTCAAATATGATTCAACATCTCTTGACGTTATAGCAGAAAATGCCAGCGGAAGCATACGTGATAGTTTAAGCATCGCAGAACAATGTATATCATTTTGTAATGGTAATTTAGAAATTACTAAAATAAATTCATTTCTAGGAGAAGTTGATGAATCTATAATTAAACAAATTATAGTAAGTATTGCTGAGAATAACCCTTCAAAAATCATAGAATCAATTGAACAACTCAACGTTAACTCTAATTTTGAAAAAATTACTGATAATATAATTCATATATTATTCAGAATATACTTATACATAATAAATAATGGTTCCATTGATAAAGATGACATAAATTATGATTTTTATAAATCTATCTATAGAGATTTTTCATTAGAAAATCTTCAGCTTTATTATCAAATTGCAATATCATCTAAAAAAGATTTTAAATACTCATCATCTAAAAAGGATTACTTTTCAATGATAATATTAAGAATGATTTTATTTTCTAGCACAAATCAAGGTAAAGATGACATTATAGAAACTAGTGCGAATGGTTCGTCTAACTTAGCGTCAAAGGAAGATGATAAATTAGAAAGCGATAGTACTCATAAAAACATCGCGAATTCTCTAAATAAAAATGAAGATGAGGCTATGAATTGGAATAAATCTATCAAGGAGCTATCTTTGAGTGGGCTTACATTACATTTGGCGAGACATTCTCTACTTAAGGGAATAAACAGCAATGAACCGATATTATTTATTAATGAGGCGAAAAAAGATATTTATCCAAAATCTTGTGTTAATGATTTGCTGCTGAAAATTAAAGAATATTTTGAAATACAACAGGAAATTAAAGTTGACTATAGTACTGATATGTTAACTCCAATTATTATGGAAACCATGAATAATGAGTCAGAGCTAAATGATAGGTATAATAAAGTTAAAGATGACCCAGATATCAATAAACTTCAAAAGGCATTTGGTGCAAACATAAATAAAGAATCAATAAAAAAAATCATAGAATAGTTAGGAGATAATTATGGGACTCATGGATAAAATGAAGCAAGCCAAAGATATGTATGGAAATATGAAAAAAATACAGGAAGAAGTGGATAAGATACAGGTTACTGGTTTTTCTAAAAATAATGAGGTGAGCGTTACTGTTACAGGCAAACATAGAATAACTGATATAAAAATTACTAATAAACTAAACAATATAGATTTAAAGGTAATTGAGAAACACACTTTGGATGCATGTAACGAAGCTCTTTCTAAAGTTGATAAAGAAATTAAATCTAAAATGGGCAGCATGATGAATTTACCTGGCGGCTTCAAACTGCCTTTCTAACCATGAAATCATCTAAAAATTTGTTAGATTTGATAGAGGCGTTGACTATTTTGCCAGGAATAGGTAAAAAATCTGCTCAAAGAATGGCCTATAAGCTATTAAGATCCAACAAAGATAAGACAGAAAACTTAGCAGCTAAACTAATGAGTTCTACAACTGAGATATCTACATGTCCAATATGTGGAATATATCTGGATCGCGAAGATGCAATTCTTCAAAGTCAAACTGACAAGCATCTATGTATTGGAGATAATAGAGATATATCTAAAATATGTGTTACCGAGTCACCAGCAGATGTTTATATAATTGAAAACTCCACTGATTACAATGGTGATTATTTTGCTTTATCAGGAAATATCTCACCGCTTGATGGTAGAGGACCGACGGAAATTGGTATGAATAAATTACAATCAAGATTGGAGAAGGGTAATATAAAAGAATTAATATTAGCGACCAGCACCACAATTGAAGGTGAAGCCACTGCCCATTATGTGCAACAACTTGCTATAAAATTTGATATAAAGGTATCGCGAATCGCTTTTGGTATACCACTTAATGGTGAACTTGATTATTTAGATAGTGATACTATTTCACATGCATTTAATGAAAGAAAAGAACTTTAGATTAAAGTCTAACTGAATTATCAATTTTGGCTGCACAAATGAAGTCATTTTCGGACAACCCATCAATTGCATAAGTATAGTACGTCACTGTGAGATTACTATATGAAAATAATATTTCAGGATGATGATCCTCTCTATGTGAAATCCAGGCTATTAGATTTATCATTGCAATTAATTCGTAATGATTCTTAAATTTATACTCTTTAATAATCTTTTTATTGTCATTTGATAATTTCCAACCTTTACTTAATTTATTAAGTAATACTAGCGCTTGCTCCTTATCAATAGCATCTATACCACCTTCGCAAGGCACACATTTTTTCTTAGATAAATCTATTTCAGACGTCATATTATAATTTTAAGTTATTTATTCTTTCAAATACAGTTGGATGACTATTATATATGCGTGAATATATTGGACTAGTCTTTAATAGCGTTAAATTTTCCTTGTACAATTTTTTTAGCGAAGAGATGAGGTCTCTTTTATCACTGAACTCTTTGGCATAATTATCTGCCTCAAACTCATTTTTTCTTGAAAAAGAAGAAAATATTGGATTTAGAAAAAATAGAATACATGGCAAAAGCAAGCTGAAAAACATTACTATTTCACTAGTTGAATTTGGATTTATCCCTAGCTGGAAAAACAATGAATGATATAAAGTGATTTCATATATTATATAAAAGCCAAGTAGACTTAATGCAAAACTCATCATAATTGATTTTGTTATGTGCTTTTTTTTATAATGTCCAATTTCATGTGCTAGAACTGATTGTATCTCCTTAGGTGTTAACATAGATAGTAGGGTATCAAAAAAGACAATTCTTTTACTTTTATAAAAACCTGTGAAATATGCATTCGAATGAGTCGATCTTTTTGATCCATCCATTACATAGACATCAGAAATATTAAATTTAGTCTTTTCCGCTAATTCATTTATGACACTTACAACATTGCTATCTGATAATTTTTCAAAATTATTGAACATTGGGGCTATAAGTGTTGGAAATGCATATAAAATCAAGATATTAAAAATGATATATACCATCCAAATGTATAACCACCACGATTGCGGGTAGTTTGTGAACAGTAAATCAAATGCGCCAAAGAGTATTGAAATAATGATGACAGTTATCAGGGTAGATAATAAAATATCTTTTAGAAATAGCTTAAAACTATTTTTATTAAATCCATATTTCTCTTCTATATAAAAAGTTCTATATAGTGCAACCGGGATGTTTATTATTGTCATTAAAATGAAAAAAGAAACTATATTAAAAAGTTCACCATCTAAGTCTAAAAAATTTATATGACTTGTAATCATCCCAAAACTAGAAATACCTCCTAGATAAATAAAATATATTATTAATATTCCACTAATAGTGATACCAATGATAGATAGGATTAACTTATCAATGTTATATAGGTTAGATTTTCTAAAGTATTCATCATTAATTGAGAAATCATCCAGCTCTTCTTTGGATGCTTTGGCATTTTTTATATAGTGGATTTGATGGATATCCAATATTATCTTCAAGAGGATATAAGAGCTAACAATTAATAAAATGAATAAATAAACCATATTGAAAAAATACTAAATTTTACATTACTATACAAATATACTACTCTATGACGATGAAAGATAAAAGCAACTTAATATGGATTGATCTTGAGATGACTGGTTTGGATACTCAACGTGATTATATTATAGAAATTGCTAGTATTGTTACTGATAAAAATTTAAATATCCTTGCGGAAGGCCCAAATCTTGCTATACATCAGCCAGATGAAGTCATGAATAATATGGATGATTGGAATACTAAACAACATGGAAGAAGTGGTTTAATAGACAAAGTTAAAAAAAGTACAATAAATGAAACTAAAGCTGAATCTGAGACTGTAAAATTTTTAGAACAATATATTTTTAAGGGTCAATCTCCATTATGTGGAAACACTATATGCCAGGATAGGCGCTTCTTGGCAAGATGTATGCCGGAATTAGAAGAGTTTTGTCATTATCGCAATTTAGATGTCTCTTCTATTAGGGAGCTGGGCAAAAGGTGGTATTTTGAAGACATTGATAATTTTCAAAAAAGTTCTAATCACAGAGCATTAGATGATATCAGGGATTCGATAGATGAGCTTAGATATTATAGGAAAACAATCTTTAAACTTTAAACTTAACAAGTTTTAAGTAATATTCATTTTTTCGTCCTCTAATACATGTATCTTTTTTAAATTTTTCAGTTGATTCAGGATAATCTATTGAATAATGTAACCCGCGACTTTCTTTTCTTGATAATGCAGATTCAATAATTAGTTTTGATACATGAATGATATTTCTCAATTCTAACAAATCAGCACTAATATTATATTTATAATAATGATCATTCACCTCTTTTTCTATAAGTTTTATCTTTTCCTTAGCGATGTGTAATCTTTTATTTGACCTGACTATGCCAACATAATTCCACATAATTTTTCTCAGCTCTCCCCAGTTATGACTTATAATAAATCTTTCATTAGACTCTGTTACCAAACTATCATCCCATTTTGGTAATTTTTTATCCACTATATTTGAATTATTAGAATGTGACTGGTTAATTTTTTTTGAACACTCTTTACTCATTACTAGACACTCTAAGAGTGAATTGCTAGCTAATCTATTTGCTCCATGGAACCCTGTATGTGCAGATTCTCCTATGACGTACAAATAATCAATTTCAGTTTTACCAGAAACATCTGTTTTTACCCCACCACAAGTATAATGTGAGGCTGGTATAACAGGTATTCGTTCTTTCGTTATATCAATATTCACGCTCAAACATTTTTCATAAATCCTAGGAAATCTTTTCCTAATGAATTCAGAGGGTTTATGAGATATATCTAGATACACATTAGTATAACCATTTGTTTTCATTTCATTATCAATGGCCCTTGCTATTATGTCTCTTGAGGCCAATTCTTTTCTTTTATCATATTTATCCATAAATCTAATATTGTCTGGCGTATATAATATACCACCTTCACCTCTAAGTGATTCTGATATTAAAAATGACTTTACATGAGGATGAAAAAGACATGTTGGATGGAATTGAATAAACTCCATATTAGATACAGTACAGCCGGCTCTCCATGCTGCTGCAATTCCATCGCCCGTAGATGTATTTGGATTTGATGTAAATTGATATATTTTACTGGCTCCTCCGGTAGCCAGTACAATATTTTTAGATTTAATCGTCTGAACATGTTTATTATTTTTATGAAAAATATAAGCACCAACACATTTATTTAAATTTTTATTATCATCTTTTTCTAAAATAAGGTCTATAATCTGACACTCTTCAATCAATGTTATATTCTTTTTTAATTTAACTTTGTCATACAATGTCTGATGTATTACTGCACCAGTTTCATCTTTAATATATGCGACACGTCTTTCACTATGTGCTCCCTCTAGAGTTAGATCAATTTGATGTTTCTTGTCAGCCGTAAATTCAACTCCATTTTTTATAAGCCAATTAATACAAGAGGGACCATTTTTTATAATTTCTGCAGCAATATTTTCTGACACGATACCTTTGCCATTTTTTACAGTGTCTTGAATATGTTTTTTGAAAGAATCAGTTTCTGACAGTACAGAGGCCATACCACCCTGAGCCCAAGCTGTGGAACAATCGTTATTTTTACCTTTTGTAATAAGAGTAACTTGAATATTTTCAGAAAGCATCAATGCCGTGCTCAAGCCGGCGATACCAGATCCAACTATCAAAACATCTGTGTTTTTTATGACGCTCATATATAATAAAATAGCATTTATGTGTTATTTTGTAAAAAAGCATTAGAGTGAAAGGCAGAATTATGATTGATGATGATACAGAAATTATTGAAGAAATCATAAATGGCGATATAGACAAATATGAGTATATTATTAAAAAATATCAACTTCGTATTATTAATTTATGTTATAAATATACCAAAAACCATTCTGATGCTGAAGATGTAGCTCAGGAATCTTTTTTAAAAGCATACAATTCATTGAGTAAATTCCGATTTGAAAGTAAATTCTATTCTTGGCTACACAGAATTGCAATAAATTGCTCATTAAACTATATAAACTCAAAAGAAAAACTTAGAGAAAAGGAAACTATTTCAGAAAATTCCGGTCTAATAAACAATGAAGGAGAAGTTATGGATATAATGGCTAGATCAGATCAAGCGGGTACAGATACTCCATATAATAGTTATAATCTTGAGGATATGGCTAAAACAATTGATTTCGTCTATAATAATCTTCCAGATGACCTTAAATTAGTTTTAAAACTAAGGGACATTGATGATATGACTTATGATAATATTGCTCTAGAGACTAATTTACCAATCGGAACAGTGAGGTCGAAGCTTCATAGAGCTAGAGAGTTATTGAGTAAAACAATTAAAAAAGATATTGAAGATGAATGAATCTAAGAAAAATATAGAAATTAATAGTATTTTAAAGGCAATTCTGAAAAGAGAATATCCAAGTTATATTAGTAAAAATTTTTCATCTCAGATTATGGATAAAATCTATAAAACTTCATTCAGAAATAATATCTATTCTCATACTCTCCGTATTGCCAGTGCTGTTACATTTGCTGTTGCGACCTTGTTTCTAATGGAAAGTTTTTTTGTTGATAAAGTAAAGTATTCTAAAACCACGATTAACCATGAAATCATAGCACCCACAAAAAATGTTACAAATCAGGTTGATGATTGCGATAAAGTGAATGACAATATCAAATCATCTGATAAACTTGAATGTAAATGATACAAAAGATTTCAAAACCATTATTATTTAGTAGTATAGTAACAGCATTGCTAGTTTTGATGCCAAATGACGCTGTACTAGCTAATGATTCTTACCCTAACTTTACTAATGTTGTAGAGAAGAATATTCCAGCAGTAGTGATAGTGCATGCAAAGAAGAGTGCTCAGAGCAATACAAAAAATAGACCAGACATCCCTGATATGCCCGATGAATTCAAGCCATTTTTTGATAGATTCTTTGATGAAAATCAACGTAATAATATAAGAAGACCAACACCTGCTTTTGGCTCTGGCTTTATTCTATCTAAAGATGGTTATATTATGACTAACCATCATGTAATCAAGAATTCTGATGAAATAAAAATTACATTGAGTAACCAAACACAACTCAAAGCAACATTGATTGGCACAGATGAAAGAAGTGATCTCGCATTACTTAAAGTAGATGCTGAAAATTTACCAGTTGTTTCTATAGGTACCTCTGAAAATCTTAAAATAGGTGAATGGGTTTTAGCTATAGGCTCACCATTTGGCTTTGACCATACTGTGACAGCTGGAATAGTTAGCGGAAAGAAGAGAAATTTGCCTAATGAAAGTTATGTCCCATATATACAAACAGATGTAGCTATTAATCCAGGAAATTCAGGAGGGCCACTATTTAACCTTAATGGAGAAGTTGTTGGTGTAAATGCTCAGATTTATACTAGGTCTGGTGGTTTCATGGGGGTATCTTTTGCTATACCTGCAGAAACGCTCAGTAATGTATATCGACAATTAAAAGAAGAAGGGAAAGTCAAGAGAGGATGGTTAGGTGTGTTTATCCAAGAAGTAGATCAAGATTTAGCAGAGAGTTTTGGTTTGAAAAAACCTGAAGGTGCTGTTATTGCAAAAATTCTAAATAATAGCCCTGCAGAAAAATCTGGACTAAAGCAGGGTGACGTTGTTCTTAAATTTGATGGTAAAAATATCATTAAATCTAAAGATTTGCCTTTAGTAGTAGGTTCAGCAGCTGTTGGTTCAAGAGTAAATATGGAAATTTTGAGAAATAAAAAAATTCTAAATAAAGTAATTGTGATTGAGGAGTTACCAGAAGAAAACAAGATTGCTAAGATGACAGAAAAAAAAGTTGATGAAGTAGAAGTTTCTGGCATTACAGTTAGTGATATAGAGGAAGATGTTAAGATGAAGTTAAACATTTATGGTGGAGTTAAAGTTGATAGGATTTCAAGTGAACAGTTGAATAATTCAAAAATACAAGTCAATGATATTATTACTCACATTAATAATAAACCAGTTTATAATAGTTCAGATTTTGTAAGTAAAGTAAAACAAATGAGAAATAATTCATTAGCAAACTTATTAGTTTACAGAAATTCAAATCCAGTCTATCTAGCAATAAAAATTTCTAAATGATTGATGTTTATTATTTGTTCGCTATCATATAGGGAAAATGAAAAACATCAGAAATATTTCAATAATCGCTCATATTGACCATGGCAAGTCTACATTAGCTGATAGGTTAATTGAAAAGTATGGATTATTAGCATCACGCGATATGCAAGATCAAATACTAGATTCCATGGATCTAGAAAGAGAACGCGGAATAACAATCAAAGCTCAAACCGTTTCATTAACATATAAATATAATAATGAATCATATAAGATTAATATTATAGATACGCCAGGACATGTTGATTTCTCTTATGAAGTATCGAGATCTCTTTCCGCATGTGATAGCGCCCTATTAATCATCGATGCTACTCAAGGGATTGAGGCTCAAAGTATTGCGCATACTAATCTAGCAAAGGATTTAGGTTTAAGAATTATACCAATCATAAATAAGATTGACTTACCGTCTGCAGATATTCCATCTGTCAGGAAAGATTTAACTGAATTTTTAGATATTAATGATAATGAAATAATTGAAGTGAGTGCTAAAACTGGTCTAGGTATTGATAAAATAATGGAGCATGTTGTTGAGAAAACACTTCCACCCCAAGAGTCAGATGACGAATACCCTAAAGCATTTATAATAGACTCATGGTTTGATAATTATCTTGGAGTTATTGTTTTAGTCAAAGTCATCAATGGCAAAATTAATCCTAAACAGAAAATAAAAATATTATCGAACCAAAAGGAATTCGTCATTGATAAAGTTGGTATATTTACTCCTAAGATAACTTATTTAGACCAACTAGAGGCTGGTGATGTAGGATTTATAATTGCCTCAATTAAGACTCTAGATGCAGCCCCTGTAGGGGATACGATAACGGATGTAAAAGCTATAGAGCCTACCCCATTACCTGGGTTTCAGCATATACAACCACGAGTTTTTTCTGGATTTTATCCAATAGATGCTAAAAATTACCAAGAATCAAAGAAAGCGCTTGATAAACTTTCATTAAATGATAACTCTTTTACATACGAACCAGAAAATTCTGATTCTTTAGGACACGGTTTTAGATGTGGTTTTCTAGGTTTATTACATATGGAAATTATTCGAGAGCGTTTATCTAGAGAATATGCCTTGGATTTTCTAATGACTGTCCCTTCAGTGACTTATAAAATAGAAACTAAGAATAATGAGGTAATAGAGGTTAAAAGCCCAAAGGATCTTCCTGATGAAAATAAGATTAAGTTATTTTTAGAGCCAATTGCAAGGATTAACATTATAACTCCGGCTGAATATCTAGGTCCAGTTATCGAGCTTTGTATAAAAAAAAGAGGTTCTCAAAAAAATCTACAGTATAGAACAAATTCAGTTGAAATCTCATTTGAGATTCCTTTGTCAGAAATAATATATGACTTTTTTGATAAACTAAAATCTTCTACTAGAGGTTATGCCTCATATGATTACACAGTTATTGATTATGTTGAAAGTAAAATGATAAAATTAGATATTCTTGTTAATAAAAAGAAAGTAGATGCTTTATCTCAAATTTTACATAAAGAGAATTCAGATAAAAAAGCTAGAGAGTTGATAGAGAATTTAAAGGTGCTTATTCCTCGACAAATGTTTGAGATATCAATTCAGGGAGCTATAGGCTCGAAAATTTTAGCCTCAACATCTGTAAGGGGTTTCCGCAAAGATGTTACTGCAAAATTATATGGCGGTGATGTGACTCGTAAGATGAAGCTATTGAAGAAACAAAAGGAGGGCAAAAGAAAAATGAAAAAAATTGGAAATGTAGATATTCCAAAGGAAGCTTTTTATGAATTCATGATGCCAAAGAAATAATTATGGACTTTACAATTATATTATTGATTTTTACATTTCTTTCAGGATTGCTCCTACTCATTGCTAAAATTTACTCAAATAAGATTAATAATAATTTTATTGATTTCTTTGGCTCTTTCTTTCCGATTCTTTTGTTTGTTCTGGTATTTAGATCTTTTATAATCGAGCCTTATAGAATCCCCTCCGGGTCAATGATTCCTACTTTATTGATAGGCGATTTTATCCTAGTTAATAAATATGAATATGGTATTAGGATTCCAGTTACCAATCATGTAGTTATAAATAACAGAAAACCAGAACGAGGTGATGTCATTGTATTTCAATATCCTCAGGATAGGAGAATAAATTATATTAAAAGAGTAATTGCTCTGCCTGGTGATTTTATCGAATACCTTGACAAAATAGTTTACGTTAATGGTGTTAAATACACTCATAAGGATGTTTCTAATTTGTCTTTATCAGCTAGTGATTTAACAGATAATCAAATATTTAATGAAAACAATGGATTGGTAAATTATAACATTTTGAAAAATAAAGAGATGAGTCAAAGCTTTAGCTATAAAGTTCCAGATAATACATATTTTGTTTTAGGCGATAACAGAGATAATAGTAATGATAGTAGATATTGGGGACCAGTGCCAGAAGAAAACTTGATAGGAAAAGCTTTTTTTATTTGGATGTATTGGAACCCAGATAGCTCCTATTCATTATCAGATAGAATTGGATTATCAATTAAATAATATATGATATCTAAAGATAAATATATTCTAAGTCTAGAAAAAAAAATAAAAAAAATATTTGATTATGATATTAAGAACTCAGAAATATTTATAAAAGCTTTAACTCATAAGAGTTTCTCAAAAGATAATTATGAAAGACTGGAGTTTTTAGGAGATGCAGTTCTACAATTAGTTATCACAGAATATCTTTATGATAAATAT
>MDTB01028744.1_pt1 | contig 11026 bp, 12 predicted proteins | sample 811161 | NCBI WGS metagenome assembly MDTB01 (sample SAMN05326650, study PRJNA326480) | marine metagenome | isolation source: seawater | place: Mediterranean Sea | collected 2009
AATCCAATGTTACAAGAAATAAGAAGTTTTTTATAATCTTTAAAAATTTTTGCTTTCATTATTTTTCGTGTTTTTTGATTTCCCTTTAAAATTTCATAAGTTGTATGAGAAATTTTAAGATCATTTTCAATCATAAATTTAAGTTGTAATTTAACTTTATTTTTTTTCCATAAGTCATCGGCATCTAAAAAAGCGATATATCTTGCTCTTGATTTTTTAATACCAACATTCCTCGATCTACCAGCTCCCAGTGATTTTTTATTTATAATTAATTTAATTCTTTTATCACTGTTTTTTATTTTATTAATCAATTTAAGATCAGAATGATCTGCATCATCATAAACAATAATTATTTCCAAATTCTTATGTGTTTGAGATTTGATTGAATTAATAGTTTTTTCTATAAATTTTTTCTTTTTAAAATACGGAACAATGACACTTACTAAAACCATAATATCATGTAACTGAATTTAAAATTAATTTTGCTCTTTGCTTTAAAGAAAATTTTTTACTTAATAAATAATTATTTTTAGACATTATAAACTGTTTAGATGTTTGATTTTTAAGTTTGAATATTTCATTCTTCCATGAATATGGATTTTTATAATTCTTAATGAATATAGCATTTTTTTTATTTTGTATTATTTCTTTTAAAACATCATAATCAGAACAAATTATAATTTTTCCTGCACACAAATAATCGAAAAGTTTTAAAGGAGAAGTATATTTAGTAATATCTGCAACATTACCAGATACAGTTACAGATGAAATATAAGGAATTAACAATATATCCATTTTGTCTAGGACAGCAGAAACTTGTCTATAAGGAATATGGTTTTTTAATTTTAAATTTTTAGAAACATTTTTAAGTTTTGATTGTGAAACATGTTTTAAATCACCATATAAAAAATATTTATTATCTTTATCAATTTTTGAGAGTTTAAGAATAAGATCAATACCTCGAGATTCATAAAGTGATCCAAAATAACCTAATTTAAATTCTTTTTTTTTTAAATTAAATTTAAAATTATTTTTTATTGAAGATCCACTTGGTAATAGTAATGTTTTATTTTCATCTATATATTTATTATTCACATATTCATTTTTAATACCATTGGTGATTGTAATAATTTTTAAAACGTATTTGGAATTCAAAAATTTGGTAAACTTTATTAAAATGTTTACTATTCTCGACTCGTTATTTAAATCGTGATGTATCTCTATGATAACTTTTTTTCTCAAAAGAACTATTAAAAAGCATGTAAAAAAATTTCTAGTTATATATAAATCAGGTTTAAAATTTAAACTCGAAATAATTGAAATAATAGAAAAAAGATAATATTTAATTCCTAAAGGAAATTTGTTAAAATTATTAATCTTTTTAAACTTAAATTTAAACTTAACATCGTAAAATTTAAAAATATCTTTATTATTATTCTTAACATTTCTAGTGATTAAAATTACTTCATTCTTTAACTCTGAAAATGCCTCACACATTTTAACTGTTGCTATTGAATTTGCTGATGTTGAGGGTATTGCAGAATTTGTGAGATAACAAATTCTCATATTATTTTTTTAATTAAAATAATATTTTTTTTTATAAAATAAATTTTCAAATTATTATATTTTGGATTTAATTTTTTAAAAATCTCAAACATTTCAAGAGTATATTTTTCATTAAAAGTGGAGAACTTTTTATTTCCATATTTTTTTTTAAGTATCTTTGATCTTAAATCTCTCAATTTAAATCTAAGATTTAAAAACATATCATTATTTTTAAAATAAATTCTTTTTGATTTTATCAAATTAACAAATTCTTCTGCGATAATACTATAACTATTTTTTTTTGACAAAAAGTTGTGTGCTCTATATCTAATATCTTTTAAATTTATTTTTTGTATTTTAATTTTATTTTTTTCTATTTTTTCAATCATCTTAAGGCATTTTCTTAAAGAATTAATCTTTAATGAATACTTATTTGCATATGTATGTCCATGAACAGCATTCAAAGGTATATATGATATTGTGGGCTTACCTCTTATCGATGCTTCTAATCCTCCAGTACAACCAGAATGAATAACGATCTTCGAATTATAAATCCATTCTGAAATATTTCCCTCCTTTATTATTGCGACATTTTTAAATTTATTTAAAAATTTATAATTATTTAAATTTTCTGTAGGATGAGGTCTAACTATAATTTTGAGATCTGTTTTCTTCACGAGAGCTTTTATTAATTTAGTAAATTCTTTAAAAAGCTTAATGCTTGTTTTTCTTTCTCTTAAAATTTTTTTTTCATCATACCCTCTTTGAGGATAATTTGCTTTTTTTATAAAATATAAAACTTTTTTAAATTTTTCTTTAGAAAATAAAAAACCAAAATTATTACTAAATAAGATAAAATTTTTAAGCTTAAAATTTTTATTTTTAAAATAAAAATCTAATTTATTTGTCCAAAAATCTAACCTTGGATTTCCTGATAAAATAAATTTTTTTTTATATTTTCTAAATCTCTGACTTAAGTTTTTTTGATCATATTTGCCCCAGGTAAAAATTTTATCTGTTAATTTTATAGTCTCCTCTGAATAACGAAGTTTTACATAATCTAGTGAATCTAGTTGAAATAAACCAACTTCCTCATCAAGGCTTGTAATAATAAATTTTTTATTTCTAAAATAAGTTAATTCTTCAATTCTAGTTGGTGATGGTGTTATAGATTTATTTAAAATTATTCCTGGCACAAAAAAATCTCTTTTAAGATAAGAAATTAAATTTCCCATGTATACATTCATACCTTTTGATGCGCTCTCCATCGCAATCAATAATTTAGATTGAAATTCCCTATTAAGAATTTCTATTGGTAAATAAAGATTCATTTTTACAGTTTGTGAAATAAATTATTTTAAGCTATCACATCTAATACAAAAAAAACTAAGTTTATGAAACCTTTTATTTTAATATTTTTATTTATCTGACATTTTTTTTAAGTCAGAGATTGTAACGTAATTCGGATTGCTATAACTATTATATGAAAATCCTTCTTTACAATATTTACCAATACTTGCGTCTGAGCTTTTAATAAAATTTTTTAAATTCCAATTAATATTATCTTGAGTAGTTGGTAAAATTACATAGTATTTTTTAAATTCTAAAGTGTTTAAAGAGTCTGAACTTGTTATCATTTCTTCGTGCATTTTTTCACCTGCCCTCAGACCAATTTTAACAATTTTTGCTTTAGGTGCAAAAGCTTTAGCAACATCCTTTATTCTATATGATGATATTTTTGGGACAAAAATTTCTCCACCCCACATTTTTGCAAGTCTTTCAATTACAAAATTTACTCCTTGTTGAAGAGTAATTGTAAATCTAGTCATTCTATCATCAGTAATTTGAATTATTCCCTTTTTTGCCTGTTCAATAAATAATGGGATAACGGATCCTCTAGAACCGAAGACGTTACCATATCTTACAACAGAAAATTTTTTTTTTGAGTAATTGTTAGATGCTATAAAGATTTTATCTGCTGCAAGTTTAGATGCGCCATACAAATTAATTGGAGCTGCTGCTTTATCAGTACTTAAGGCGATTGCACTTTTTACATCAGAGTCAATGATTGCATCAATTACATTCTGTGTTCCAATAATGTTTGTTTTAATAACCTCAAAAGGATTATATTCAGCGGCTGGCACTTGTTTTAATGCTGCTGCATGGACAGCAATATCTACGTTTTTCATAGCCAGCTTTATTCTAGGCAAATCTCGTACATCACCAATGAAAAATCTGAGTTTATTTTTATAAGACATAAGCTCATTTGACATTTCTGATTGTTTAAGTTCATCTCTGCTAAATATTATCAATTTTTTCAAGTCAAAATTTAGAAGCAAAGTCTTGACAAAAGACTTTCCAAATGATCCCGTCCCACCTGTAATCAATATTGTCTTATTTTTAAAAAATTTTTTTAATTTTTTATCCATTTTTTTAAAAAATTTATATTTTGCGGTAACTTTATAATTTTAAATATTTTTTTAAATTGTACAAAATATATTCTATTTTTTTTTTATCTAAAGAATAATGTATAGGTAATGACACTTCTTGATCGTAAAAACTCTCAGAAATTGGAAACTGACCCTTGCTAAAGCCATATTTCTTAAGAAAAGGCTGACTGTGGACAGGTATATAATGTACCTGTAAGTAAATATCAGACTTTTGCATATTCTCAAAAAATACTTTTTTCGAAATTTTTAATTTTTTAAAATTTATCAATAGAGGATAAAGATGAAATGAATGATTATAATTTTTAAGCACTTCAGGAGTTTTTATAAAATCATAATTAGTCAAACTTTTGTTATATATCCTTGATATCTCATTTCTTTTCTTGATAAATTTTTTTAATTTTTTTAATTGGCTTATTCCCAAAGCACATAAAATATCGCTTATTCTAAAATTAAATCCATAATCATTTACTTTATAAAACCAATTTCCATACTTTTTTGATAATTCAGGGCTTCTTTCCATTCCATGATTTCTTAATTTAGCAATTTTTTTAGAAAGCAAAAAATTATTTGTAAGAATTGAACCACCCTCTCCTGTTGTAAAATTTTTTACTGGGTGATAGCTTTGAGTCACTAGATCTGCATATTTTGCTGCATATCCAACATTTTTATTAATTTTAGAACCCATAGAATGACAATTATCGTTTATCAAATGAATATTGTATTTTTTTTTTAAAAAAAATAAAGATTTCCAGTCACATGGATGCCCAGCATAGTCAACTGCAATTACTGCTTTTACCTTTTTATCTTTTTTAATTTTTTCCTCCAATTTATTAAGGTCTAAATTATAAGTTTGTTGTTCAATGTCAGAAAAATCAGGAAGTAAATTGTTCATGATTGTTGAATAAACTGATGAAAAAAAGGTATTAGGAGATAAAATTATTTTTGAATTTTTTTTTAACCCTAAACTTTTTATAGATAAGTATAATGCTGCAGTCCCGTTTGATACTACAGAACAATATTTGGATTTAAAATATAATTTCAAGGAATTTTCAAATTTTGATACAAAATGGCCTTGAGTAATTTTTTCAGATTTACTAGCTTTTACAATATTTTCAATATCATATTTATCTATGAATTGTCTTCCATAAAAAATTTTCATTTTTTTAATTTATTAAAAAAATTTTCCATATTTTTTTTTGTAGCTACATTTTTTAAAAGCTTATCATTTTTCATAAAATAAACATAGTCATTAATGTTATCCAGTGTAAGTCTTAAATTAGAATAATTTTTTGAAAAAATTTTTATATTATTTTTTTTCTTAAAGATGTTTCTATACATCCATGGAGTTACATGCTCTTTATCATAATTGCTTTTAGATAAAGAAAATGCTTTATTTAATAAACTATAACTAAATATTTCACAATCGAACCCATGTGGAACAAACCTGGGCTTATTATTTGTCAAAAAATTAAGATCATTTTCTCTATAAAAATTAATCATTTGGTCAATTATTAATGGATTTATAAATGGACAGTCAGATGTAATTCTTACAATATTTTCACTTGAAAATTTTTTAGCACAATTAAAGTATCTCTTTAAAACATTATTTTGATTTCCTGCTAAAGAAAAAAAATCGATATTAAATTTTTTGCAGAAAAACATAAAAATCTCAGAATATTCATCTTTGGGGCATGCAAGAATTATTTTTCGAACCTGTTTAGAATTTTTTAAATTGTTAAAAAAAAAACTTAAAAAATTTGAATTCAAAAAATTAAGTAGAATTTTAGCAGGCAGTCTAGTTGATTTATATCTAACTTGCGAAATTATATCAAAACTCATAAGAAAATTTTTAATTTATATTAAATTTACACTTAAATAAACATTTGATATATAATAACTTTTTTAATTAATCTGCAAAAATATGATACATTGTGCTTCCTGCTTCTATCCTAACTCTAAGCCTGACTTAGAGTTCAACGAAAATGGAATATGTAGTGCATGCATTTCTTTTGAAAATAGAAAAAAAACAAATTGGGAATTAAGAAAGAAAGAATTTATAAAAATAGTTAAAAATTTAAAAAAAAAAAAAACTGGAGACTATGATTGTATTATTCCTGTCAGTGGGGGGAAAGATAGCACCTGGCAAGTGATAATGGCACTAGAGTACGGTTTAAAACCACTTTGTGTGAATTCTAGAACTTGCGACCTAAGTCCACTTGGAAGAAAAAATTTAGATAACATAAGAACAATAGGTGCAGACCTAATAGAGGTTGCCCCAAATTCTTACGTAAGAAAACAATTAAACAAAATAGGTTTATTAGAGGTAGGTGACATTTCTTGGCCAGAACATGTAGCTATGTTTACTATACCATTTAATATTGCAGTAAAATTTAAAATAAACATAATTTTATGGGGAGAGAATTCTCAAAATGAGTATGGTGGACCTATCTCAGCTATCAACAAAATAAATTTAGATCGCTCATGGCTTGAAGAATTTGGTGGATTATTAGGTCTCAGAGTTAAAGATATATTTAGTCATTACGATATAAGAAAACAAGATCTTTCTCCTTATCTATATCCAACAACATCTGAAATTAAGAACTTAAACTTAAAAAGTATGTTTTTAGGATATTTTTTTCCATGGGATGGTTATCAAAATGCAAAGATTGCAAAGAAAAATGGATTTTTGTTTAATAAAAAAAAAGTTGAAGGAACAAGTGTTTCTTATGAAAATTTAGATAATTATCAAACTGGAATACATGATTATTTTAAATTTTTAAAATATGGTTTTGGCAGAACTACAGATATCATGAATAATTTAATTAGAAGAAAGTCAATATCTAAAAAAGAGGCAAAAAAAAACATTATTAAATACGACGGTAATTTTCCTTATACATATCTAGGAAAAAATATTAAAGATATCTTAAGTGAAATTAATGTTTCAATGGATGATTTTGAAAAATGTTGTGATCAATTTACAAATAAAAAGCTTTTTAAATGTGATAATAGAGGTAATTTGATCAAAAAAAATTTAGAAGTAATTAAAAATTTTTAATGATCCTTTTAATAAATTCTGGGACTTCAAATTTAGGTGCCTGGATATCAATTTTGAATAATTTAAATCAAAAGTTTGTATTATCTGATGATAATCAATGGAATATTAATGAGATTAAAAAAATTATATTTCCAGGAATAGGTAATTTTGAAGAAGTAATCAAGAATATTTCAAAAAATAGATTAAAAGAGAAAATAATTTATTTGGTTAAAAAAGGAATACCCTATCTGGGTATTTGTGTAGGTATGCAAATACTTTTTTACAAAAGTGAAGAATCAAAAGATGATAAATCAAAAGGGCTTTGCTTAATAAAAGGAGAAATTTTACGTATTTCAGATAAAAATATTATATTACCTCATAATGGATGGAATGATATCAAAGTATTAAAAAAAGAGAAAATTCTTAAAAATATTAGTACTGGAACAGATTTTTATTTTAACCATGGATTTTATTGTAAATGTAAGGATAGTAGAAATATAACATCTGCTCTTAAAGATCACACAAAAATAACATCATCTGTAGAACAAGATTGTATCTTTGGTGTTCAATTTCATCCTGAAAAAAGTATGAAATCTGGGTTAAAAATTATCAAAAATTTTATTGAACTAAGATGTTAAAAAAACGAATTATACCTATACTTTTAATAAGTAGAAATCTTCTTATTAAAACAAAAAAATTTTCCTCAGATAGAACTGTTGGAAATATTATTCAATCGGTGAAAGTATTTAATAAAAGAGAAAGTGATGAACTTACAATTATTGATGTAGATGCGAGTCGAGGACTAGGTAGCATTGAGGTCGGTTTTGTTAAAGAAATTATTGCTGAATGCAACATGCCAATTTCTATCGGTGGTGGAATTAAGAGCAATATAGAAATTGAAAACTTACTAAAAATTGGTTTTGATAAAGTAATAATTAATAATCAATTTTTAAATAATCCAAATTTTATAGAAGAGTCTGTAAAAAAATTTGGTAGCCAAAGTATTACAATAGGAATTGATGTAATAAAAAAAAACGGAGAATTCAGAATATTACATAAAAATGAAAACTTTAAATCAAAAAATTTATCTGAATGGATTAAATTTGCTGAAAGTAGGAATGTAGGAGAATTTTTTTTTACTTCTATAAACAATGAGGGAATGATGGATGGATATAATTACGAACTATTAAATTTTATTCATCCAATTGTTAACAAGCCGATATTATTTAATGGTGGGTGTAAATCAATTAGTGATTGTGAAAAAGTCTTGTCTAAAAAAAAAGTAATGGGCGCATGCGCATCAAGTATTTTTTTTTTTACAAAAATAACTCCCGCGAGTATCAAAACTAGATTAAAAAAAAAAATAAATGTAAGAATCTAATTCTTTTTAATTAGAAACCATGTTATATCATCTTGAGGGTATTTATCCTTACGATATGAAAATCCATATTTAACAAGCTTTAGTTTTTTATACCTTTGAAGTAATTCTCCGGCAAAATCTCTTTTAAAAAGTTTTTCCTTATGTTTTCTATAAATAATTTTTACTGGTTTTGAACTGTAATATTCGGCTAACAAAATATATTTTTTTGAAGAATTATAAATTTTATCATAAACTTTATTTAATTGATTTGGATTTATATGTATCAATATTCCTTTACAAATAACTAAATCGAATTGATCTTTAGGTTGAAAACTTGCAATACTAGTACAATGCACTTTCACATCTTTATGTTTTTTTTTAAGTAATTCAGATGCTTTTCGATTTATTTCTATAACTGAAATTTTTTTTATTTTCCTATTTAATTTTTTAATTGCCGTTATATTTGCACCAATATTAGACCCAAACTCTATTATCGAATTAAAGCTTATTTTTTCCAAAATTTTTTTAAAAAAATAATAATTGTTTAAATTCAATTTTTTTTCTGTATTTCTATTTATATAGTCTGTTCCAAACTTTCCTGACCAAAAATTTTCTTGTGAATTTTTTTTCATTATTTATTTTTTGAAAGTTGCTCAAATAATTTTGAGATTTTTTTATCATTTGAATTAATTTTTTTTAAAACTTTTGCTGACTCTCTGGGTGAATATTTTAATGCAATTCTTAAAAGATCCATCCAATTTTTATTATTTTTAGACCTAGTTCTTTCAATTAAACCTACAATTAAATTGTGTTTTTTCATAGCTAGATTAAGTAAACTATTATTAATGAAAGTAAAAATTAAAAATACAAAAATCGGTTATGGTTATCCTCCGGTGATTATAGCTGAAATATCAGGCAATCATAACGGTAACAAGCAAAGATTTTTACAACTTATAAAATCTGCATGCATAAATGGTGCTGACTTAATTAAAATACAAACATACGAGCCTAAAGATATAACTTTAAGAGGTAAAACTAAACATTTCTTCATCAAAAGTGGAATTTGGAAAAATCAACATTTATGGAATCTTTATAAAAAAGCATGTACTCCATTTGCTTGGCATAAAGATGCATTTAATATTGCTAAAAGGTATAAAAAAATAATTTTTAGTAGCCCATTTAGCTTGAGAGCAGTAGATTTATTAGAAAATTTTAATTGTCAATTATATAAAATTGCCTCTTTTGAAATAACTGATTTAAAACTTATTAATTATATAGCATCAAAAAAAAAACCAATCATTATTTCTACTGGAATGGCCTCTTCAAAAGAAATTAATAATGCGATTAATGAAATTAAAAAATATCATAAAAAAATAATTATAATGCATTGTGTTTCTTCATATCCTACAGAACTTAAAGATATTAATCTTAAAAAAATTGAAAAATTAAAACGTGATTATAAAGATTGTTTAATTGGTTTGTCAGATCATACAAATGATATCATTTCATCAGTAGCCTCTATCCCATTTGGAGTTGTAGCAATTGAAAAACATTTTAAGCTAAATAATAAAATAAAAACAGTGGACTCTAAGTTTTCAATTACTCCAAATCAATTAAAGAAATTGAAAATTGATACACATCAATTACATAAGTCGTTTCTAAATAATAAAGTTAATGTCGAACGTATTAGTAAAAACTTAAGAAGATCGATATTTGCAAAAAAAGATATAAGGAAAAATGAAAAACTTTCTCGTGAAAATATTGAAACATTTAGGCCTCACATCGGTATTTGTGCATCAAAATATTTTAAAATTTTAAAAAAAAGAACGAAAAGAAATATAAAATCAGGAGAACCAATTTATAAAAGTATGATTAAATAACTATTTTTTTAAATATTTTTTTATATTTTGGTTCCAAGATTTAAAATTATTTGGTAAATCTTTTTTTGAATGAAAGGTGCCACTTTTTTTTTGTTTTTTTACTTTATAACTAAAGTTAATTAACGATTTATGATGTCGAAAAAACAATAACTGTACTTCATTCATAAGAATTTTATAAGCTTTCTTAAAAGTTAAATATTGATCAAGTTTAAATTTTATTTTTTTTTGAAAAATAATTTTTCCTGTATCAATACCTTTATCTATCTCATGTATGCTCACACCTGATTGGGTATTGTCAACAAAAGACCAATAATTTGGATAGCTACCCCGGTTAAAAGGTAGATAAGATATGTGAAGATTAATAATAGGCCTATAAAGTTTTTTAATAATATTATTTTTAATTATTTTTCTATACCCAAAAGATAAGATAAAATCATTTTTATCTATAATTTTTAAGTTGATCTTATTTTGTCCAAGTTCAATTACTTTAAATTTTTTTTTTTTTAAAAAAGAATAAATTTTAGAATATTTTTTTTTGAAACCTAATAGAACTATTTTCATTAATTATATAAAGCTTAAATTTTTTAAAAAATAATTTTAATTTTAAATTCTGTTATTATTATAATAAGAAATTTCGTAATTTATTTAAACTTATATCCGTCTCTTAAATTTTTTTCAGTGCATAAATCAAGCCGATTGAGCTATTAGTACTGGTCAGCTGCACGCATTACTGCGCTTCCACATCCAGCCTATCAAC
>MDTB01165864.1_pt1 | contig 11026 bp, 12 predicted proteins | sample 811161 | NCBI WGS metagenome assembly MDTB01 (sample SAMN05326650, study PRJNA326480) | marine metagenome | isolation source: seawater | place: Mediterranean Sea | collected 2009
TGATATAATAACCTCTAACGTAGATTTATCTGGTCTTGAGGTGGAGACGGCTGATGACAGCAACAGAGCTTTCTTGTTAAAGGTAAAATTAACCGCATATTTAAACAATTCTGGTGGTACATACGATTATATATTGATAGATTGTCCACCATCTCTAAGCCTACTGACTGTAATGGCACTGGTAAGCTCAAACTCCCTTTTAGTCCCACTTCAAACAGAATTTTTTGCTTTAGAGGGCTTAACACAATTAATGAAAACAATTGAGAGAGTAAAAGTGAGTCTTAACCCCGAGTTGAGCATTAGAGGAATATTATTAACGATGTATGATAAAAGAAATAAACTATCCTCTCAAGTTGAAAAGGAGGCCAGAGATTATTTCAATAAAAAAGTTTATTCTACAGTAATACCTAGGAACGTTAGACTGTCAGAGGCACCTTCTCACGGGATGCCAGTTCTACTATATGATAAGACCTGCCCTGGTAGTAAAGCATACTTTAATTTTACAGACGAATTTTTAAATCAAGAGACAACGATGGGGAGTGCTGCTTAATGGACTCCAATAAAATAAAAAGAGGTCTTGGTAGAGGTTTATCATCTTTAATTGGTGAAACAAAAACTGAGTTTCAAAAAAATAAACTTGGAGTTAGTGACCTTGTACCAAACAAATATCAGCCTAGAAAAATATTTGATGAGGAACATTTAAATGAACTTGCAAATTCAATTAGAGAAAGAGGAATTTTGCAACCGATCATTGTTCGAAAATCTAATGATGAAAAATCAAAATTTGAAATAATTGCAGGAGAGAGAAGGTGGCTTGCAGCTCAAAAAGCAGGTCTCCACGATGTGCCAGTAGTAATAACTGAAGCAGATGATTTAAAATCATTGGAATTTGCAATAATTGAAAATGTTCAAAGACATGATTTAAACCCACTAGAGGAAGCGCAAGGATATAAAAAATTAATAAATGAATTCTCATATGATCAAGAAAAAGTCTCTAAATTTATAGGTAAAAGTCGTAGCTATATTGCAAATGCGCTTAGACTTTTGTCTCTTCCACATGAAGTGTTAAAATTAATAGAAAACCAAAAACTATCATCTGGCCATGCAAAAATTTTGGTTGGTTTAGAAAATGCAAGTTTTGTAGCTAATAAAATAATAGAGAACAAACTTTCAGTTAGGCAAGCTGAAAATTTTGTAAAATTATTTAAAAATAAAAAGCAAAAACTTAACATCTCAAAGGATGCAAATATAATGCATTTAGAAATGTCAATTGTTAATAAAATTGGTTTAAATGTTGAAATTAAAAATACAAAAAATAATAAAGGTAAAATTACTTTTGAATATAAAGATCTAGATCAATTAAATAAAATTATAAATATAATTAAATCTAATTATTAGTTTTTTGAGAAGATTGATAAATTATAAAATCAGTAATCAAATTTAATGAATTATTAATATTTTTCTTTACCAAAAGTTCCAATTCGCTAATTTTATAAATTAATTCCTTAATTTTATCTGGAGACCATTTAAAAACTTGCTGTTTGGTAATTTCTTTATCTTTCCAAAATATAGGAGGTTTAGCCGAAGATATTGTGACATCTATATTTTTACTTTCCTCATAATTTTTGGAAAGTATTAGAATTTTCTTTGCTTTGATTAAAAAAGTTCTAGTAATTATTACACAATCTTCATTAGAAAAATTATTTTCATTTAAAATTCTTTGTATTTTTTTCTCATTTTTAACCAGACAACTGTCTACAAGTTCAGAAATACTATAATTTTCAATCATATTGGTTAATTTAAAAATGTTTTCGGAAGTTAGTTTTTTTCCACTTTTAGAATAACTTTCAATTTTTTTAAGTTCATTAAATAAATTTTCTCTATCGCCATTACATTTTAATGCGATGCTATTTATATCAGATGGTGAAATTGATATATTCCTTTTTCTTAAAAAATCATATGCTAATTTAGAAATTGTTTGTTCATTGTCTGGGTAAAAAGCTATACAAAATAATTTTTTTTCTTTTTCAAAAAATGTTCTTAGTTTGGACTTTTTTTCAAGGCTATTTGTGTTAATAATTATTGTGATATCTTCTAAATTTTTTCTAAAAATCTCTTCGATCACATTTAGCAGTTTGTCAGTTGCTCTTTTTATTACTATTATTTTTTGTGGTTCAAATAAAGATTTTGTTAATGTACTTTCAAAAAACTCATTTTGATCATTCAAGATTTGCTTTTCGTCATAGGTTAAAATTTGAGTATCCTTACTTATCTTTTTTATTACTTCCTTTTTTAGACCTTCGTTATCGCCATAAAGTAAAAATATATTTCCCTTTTCTAAAAGTTTATTATCTAAATTATAATATTTTAAAATCATTGAATTTTTAATAGTTGAGAAATAAATTTCTTGGTAATATTATTAACCATATTTCTAATAACTATTTTTTCATAATTTTGCTGTTCAAAAATAGTACTCCCTTTTTTAATATCAAATTTCTCTTCAAAACTTATGGTTTGTGAATTCTCGTTAAAATTAACAAAAAAATCAACTTTTATAACCAATCTAAAATTAGTTGTATCTCCAGCTGCATTTTTAGTTAATGAAATTTTTTCATATTTTGAAAAAACGTTTACAATATAATTTTTGTCTGTATTTGGGTTTTTATATATACTCAGCTTTTGGGCTATTATGTTATTTATGTTCCTTTCGCCTTTTAAATTTTTAATAGTAATTTTTATTTTTGTATTATTTATATCAGAATAAATAGGTACATATCCACAGTTAGAGACAAATAAAAATATAATTGTAACTTTTAAAATTTTTAACATTTTAAATTTATACTATAATATTAATTAACTTGCCTGGAACAAATATTTTTCTTTTAATTTCTTTATCCTTTAAATATTTTGTTATATTACTTTCAAGCATCATTAGTTTAATTAATTCCTCTTCTTTTGTATCTTTTGAAGATTTTATTAGAGCTCGTTTTTTGCCATTTATTTGAACAACAAACATGACCTTTTCTTCAATTAACATTTTTTCATCATAATCTGGCCAAGTTAGATTTATTTCAAAATTATTTTTTTCAATGCATTCTGATACAAAGTGAGGAATTATAGGCATCATTGTGATTAATATTTTAGTATAATTTTCTATTATCGTAACAGCTGTATAATTATTTTTGATTTCGTGAACTACAAATGAGTGCATCTCATGTAGATTTGCTATTAGCTTATTGTAGCTAAATGAGTTTAAACTTTCAGTCATTTTTTTTAGGTATTGGTTGGTATATTTTGTTAATTTTTTACTTTTATCTTTTTTAAGATCTTTAGAAATCTCATTAAGTATTACTTGATTTAGTTGCCAAAGTTTTTGGATGAATTTATGGGATGAGGATATCCCTTCATCAGACCATTGCACATCTTTTTCTGGGGGGCTATCGGAAAGAATAAATAGTCTCGCAGAGTCTGCTCCATAATTTTCAAAAATTTTTTCAGGATCAATTGTATTTTTTTTTTGACTTAGACATTGACTCAGAAGGACCTACAATAACCTTTGTTGATTTATTATTTTTTTCAAATTTCTCACCTTTAATAATTTCTATTTCGTCGGGGCTTAGCCATTGGTTGTTTCCACTTTTATAGGTCTCATGACAAACCATTCCTTGAGTGAATAAACCTTTAAATGGTTCTTTTATTTCTAATTTTTTGTTTTTATGGGAAAGAGCCAACATAAAAAATCTTGAATAAAGTAAATGTAAAATTGCATGTTCCACACCACCAATATATTGGTCAACTGGCATCCAGTATTTTACGTCCTCTTCATTATATCCTTGTTCTTTTTCTGTAGGTGAGCAAAATCTCAAAAAATACCAAGATGAATCAACAAAGGTGTCAAGGGTATCTGTTTCTCTGGTATATTTTTTTCCTTCAATAGTTACTGTCTTCCAATCAACCAATTTGTCTAAAGGATTGCCAACAGCATCAAACTTTTCTATCTCTGGCAGTTTTACAGGGAGTAATTCTGCTGGAACTTTTTTAGGGTTACCCTCGTCATCATATAAAATTGGAATTGGGCATCCCCAATATCTTTGACGTGACACTCCCCAATCTTTTAGTCTGAAATTTATTTGTTTTTTCCCTAAATTAAATTTTTCTAAGTGTTCAATTGCACCATCTATAGATTCTTCAGGACATTTTAAACCATTTAAAAATGAAGAGTTAAAAATTAAACCAGAGCCAGTGTAGGCTTTATTTGTAACTTTAAATTTATCGTTTTCATCATACGGCTTTACGACTGTATTAATTTTTAAATTATATTTTAAAGCAAAATCCAAATCTCTTTGGTCATGTCCCGGACACCCAAAGACAGCACCAAATCCATAGTCCATCAAAACAAAATTTGCAAAATAAATTGGTACTTTAATTTCTTTATTCAAAGGATTAATAGCCACAAGATTTGTCTTAAAACCAAGCTTTTCTGCATTTGCAATTGCTTCTTCAGTAGTACCTGTGGCTGAACACTCTTCTTTAAATTTTAAAAAGCTTTTATCATGTTGATATAATTTTGAAATTGGATGATCAACGGATAAAGCTAAGAAGGACATACCAAATAAGGTATCAGGTCTGGTAGTAAAACATTTAATCTCTTTTATATTTTCAGAGTTTTCCACTTTAAACTTTACTTCACAGCCAAATGATTTTCCAATCCAATTTTCTTGCATAATTTTAACTTTTTTTGGCCACTCATTTAATGATTTTAGATTTTCAAGTAACGTATCAGCAAACTTTGTAATATTAAAAAACCATTGATTTAGTTTCTTTCTTTCAACCATTGCTCCTGATCTCCAGCCTTTACCATCTATAACCTGCTCATTAGCCAAAACAGTTTGATCAACAGGATCCCAGTTTACATATTGTTCTTTTCTATAAACAAGTCCTTTATCATATAGCTCTAAAAAAAATTCTTGTTGATGCTTATAATATTCAGGAGTGCATGTAGATATTTCTCTATCCCAATCGATAGATAATCCTAATTTTTTTAATTGGGATTTCATATTCAAAATATTTTTTTCAGTCCAAGTTTTTGGATCTAAATTATTTTCTCTAGCAGCATTCTCGGCAGGCATACCAAACGAATCCCAACCCATTGGATGAAGAACATTAAATCCTTGAAGTTTTTTATATCTTGCAAGAACATCTCCAATTGTATAATTCCTCACATGTCCCATGTGTATCTTTCCAGACGGATATGGAAACATTTCCAAGCAATAAAATTTTTTTTTATTTTTATCTATTTTTGCAGAGAATATTTTATTTTTCTCCCAAATTTCTTGCCACTTTTTTTCAATAATTTTGAAATTATATCTCTCTAAAGTCACTTATATTCGATAGCCAATTATTAATTTTTTGTGTTTTTAGGATCAGTGTATGGCACAAAATCTTCTTTATTTTTTCTCTCTTTATAGATCGCAGCTTTTTTTAGTATTGATTTTGTAAGTTCTTTTTTTAATTTTCCATCTGATTTACTTATTTTACAATCTAATACTGTCTGGCATTTTTTATTAAATATTTTTATATCTAGTGCATCAGATCTGACTTCATTTGTTAAAAAACGTATTGTAATTTTAATAGACTCTCCAATTTTTTGATTCTCTGTATACCAATCAGTCACAATTATTCCCCCACTGTAATTTGCAGTAGCGATAGGCATAAAATCTATAGTATCTAAAGATGCTCTCCATAATTCATTGGCAGATGCGAATTCATAATTTGTTCCAGAGGATTTTTTTCTCATATCGTTAAGTCTGAAACCTCTTCCTTCCTCAAGATTTCTCTTAACCCTTTCTTTAGGATCTGGTGAAACTTTACGTGCATCAGCTCCCAATTTACCCCCACATGAAGTAGTAGATAGTAATATTGAAAAGATTAGTACTATTTTAAAATAAATTAGTTTAGTCATTTACGGTTAAAATCGATCAACCTTTACACTAGTTTTTAATATTTTGAACAAAATTAAGCATTAATTGAAAAAATATGTTGCAAATATATCACAAATATTGAATTTTTTCTCTAAATTACTTAATTTTCTCATGTTGTTCTCTTTAAATGATAAAAAAGCAATGTTTATTATTAATAATAAAAACAACAAAGGAGTAATTAATATGAACAATTTTAAAAAAATTGGTCTTTCAGCTCTAGCAGGTTCATTAGTTGCATTCTCAGCGAATGCAGGTGAAATGTCTGTTTCTGGAGGAGCAAATTTATACATGACAGCTACGAACGAGTTGAACAAAACAACTTGGTCAAATGATGATCATGTAACATTTTCTGGTTCAGGTGAATTAGATAATGGAATGACAGTAACTTACAGCCTACAATTAGATGGTGATGAAGCTGACGATGGTGTTATTGATAACCACTCAGTTAAAATTGACACTGGTGGAATGGGTACGATTACTTACAGTGGTCACGGTGGTGACTCTGTTATGTCTGGAATGGATGACAAAACTCCAAATGCTTATGAAGAAGCGTTTGATGGTTTAACTACATCTGGATCAAACCAAGTAATTAATGGTGTTTCTGGTAATGATTTAATCAGATACGACTCAGAAAGCTTTAGTGGTGCAACAATACACTTAGCAATTATGCCTTCATCTGACACAATCGCAAATGGTGGTGTTTATAATGACTACGGAATTACTTTCAAACCAGAGATGGTTGAAGGTTTAGAAGTTGGTTATGCATTTGGTGAAACTGAGTCAACTGCAGGAACTCCAATTGATGACAGCACTATATACCTTAAGTATGCAATTGCTGGATTTACTTTTGGTTACCAAGAGTCTGAGTCTGATGCTGCTTCAGCAACAAACTCTGATGAGTCAAAAACTGTTGGTGTTTCTTACCAAGTAAGTGATGATTTCTCAGTATCTTACAACACTCATGAATACAATGATGGTGCTTGGACTACTGATGAAGAATTCACTGGTGTTTCAGCTTCATACACAATGGGTGGTATAACTATTGCCGGTCATATGAATGAGCTTGAAAACAAAGGTGGCTCTGCAACAGCTGCTGATGTTGAAGGTTATGAAATTAATATAGGATTTGCATTCTAATTAATTTAATAATTAATATTATTTAAGGCCCCTTTTTTAAGGGGCCTTTTTTTTTGAAAAAAGTTATACCAGCAAATCCAGTCACGTTAATTAGATTAATTTTTTTTAGATTAACTTCTGTTATACCTCCAAGAGCAACAAATTGACTTTTTGATCGACTTGTATAAATTTTAAATTTATTAAGGCCTAAATAGTTACCATTTTTTTTAAATAGAGAAGATAAAAATATTTTATTTATTTTTTGTTTTTCCTTTATTTTGATTTCCTTACTGTTGTGAGCTGAACCTATCAAAATGAAATTTTTATCGAAAGAATATGATAAATGCTCAAATTTTTTATTGAAGGACGGTAAATATGCTCCATTTAGTCTTAATTTAAGGGCCAATTTAACATTATTAGCTAAAACTATTTTATATTTATTTTTTTTACAAAAATTTCTAAGATTTATTATTTCTTTAATATTATTTTTTTTGTTGTAGTTTCTGTAAATGATTACAGTATTTTTGTCTTGGCATTTAATTACACTCGGTGCAAAACTATCTACAAAAAAGTATTTCTCTAAAAAAAGTATATGCATTATTCAGTACAGAATTTAAATAATATTAAAAATCAAATCGAATTAAAACTAAATAATTTAGGAAAAAATGAAATCCCAAAAATTATTGCTGTTTCAAAAACATTCCCAATAGAAAAAATTCTTCCATTAATAGAATATGGTCACAATGACTTTGGAGAAAACAAGGTACAAGAAACTATAGATAAATGGAGTCAGATTAAATCTAAAAATAATAATATTAAACTTCATTTAATTGGAAAGTTACAGAGTAATAAAGTTAAACATGCCGTAAAAATATTTGATTACATTCATTCCGTTGATAATGAAAAGTTAGCAAGAAAAATTGCTGCAGAGAGCAATAAAAATAAAAAAAAGATAAAAATTTTTATTCAAGTAAATATAGGAAGAGAAAATCAAAAGTCTGGTATGCAAATTGATAATTTAGAGAATTTTTATCAATATTGTTTAAATTTAAAATTAGATATAGTGGGGTTAATGTGTATTCCTCCTATAGAAGAAGATCCAGAAAAGTATTTTTTAGAGATGAAAGATTTAAATTTAAAATTAAAACTTAACGAATTAAGTATGGGCATGTCTAGTGACTACCTTCAAGCTATTGACAAATCCTCTACTTTTCTAAGAATTGGCACTGGTATTTTTGGAAATAGAAATTTAAATGATTAAGAAATAAGTATTTTTGTTTTAGTATCAATTAATTTAAGTAAAATTAAAAAATCTTTCTTTTTGATTGCAATGCAACCTGCTGTTGCTTTGTAGTTATTCGTTAAATGCAAAAAAATACAACTACCCAAAGGTACGATGGGTTTTATATAATTATATTTAATAGCGATAAACAAATCATATTTTTTATCTTTTCTATAAAGTTTTTCATATTTTAATTTATTTTTAAATTTAATTAATCGATTATAAAATTTCGGTTTATTGACATCATCACACCATCCCATATTTTTATTTATTTTTTTTACCTTAAGCTTAGTTGCTGGTATTGATAGACGATCTGGACGATAATATAGGTCTCCAAGTGAAAATGTTCCTTTTGGTGTTTTTTTGTCACCTTCTTTTTTCTTCCAAGTAATACCATTTTTACCTACACAACATCTAAATCTAAATTGGTCTACTTGAAGTGTATGTTTATTTTTTAACAAAATTATCATAGTCTTAATTTTTATGATTAAACAAAATTTAGCAATATATTCAATTCCAATTTTATATGAAATTTTGACAGAATTAGATGCCGATCTTAATTACAATATAGTTTATTTTTCAGAAAAAAAAAAATTAGAATTTAAAAATACTTCAAATTGGATAATAATAACAGATAAGATAAACTTAGATTTTCCAAACATTTTGAAAATTAAATTTCCTTTAAAAATTTCTAAATTAATTGAAAAAATTAATATACAAGTTATAAAATTTAAAGCTAAAGAGAAATCTAATATACAGATAGGCAAATATATTTTAGATACCAACTCAAGAAAGTTAATATTAAATTCAAATAAAATTAATTTAACTGAAAAAGAGGTAAACTTAGTTTTGTTTCTAAAAAATTCATCTAAACCTGTTAATATCCAAAAACTACAGGTAAAAGTATGGGGTTATAAAAATTCCTTAGAGTCTCACACTGTAGAGACACACATTCACAGGTTAAGAAAAAAGATTTTAACTAATTTAAATTCAAGTAATTTAATTCTTAGTAATAAAAATGGATATTTCCTAAATAAATCATCTGAGAATATCTAGATTAAAGCTGATTATCACTCTTTCTTCATCAGACTTATTTTCTTCAACAGAGTGTGGAAGATATGCTGGAAAAATCATTAAATCACCTTCGTTTATTTCGATACTCACTGAATTTGAATTTAATTCAGTACTTTGATTTGATTTTGGATAAATGTTTCTTGAAATAATATTTGGATTTGAAGCTTTAAAATTACCACAATTTTGAGGTGCCTTGACATAATATGCTGCGCTAAGATAATTATTTGAGTGAGTATGCTCAATGTTGAAATTTCCTTTTTTATTAACAATTGCCCACATGGATGTACATTTAATTTTTGAAGTATCGAAAACCCAACCATAATTTTTAAAAACATCACTTATATAAGTTGTAATATGAGAAAAGAATTTATTTGGAATATTTTTTTCATTTGTTAAATCAAAAGATTTAGAGTGCCATCCATTAATGTTTGACTTTTTAACACCAATATTATCTTTTTTATATAATTCATATATGTAATCTAATAATTCTTTATTTAATTTTTCATATTCATTAACTTGATATTTAAATATTGGTTGTGGGAATAATTTAAGTATTTGATTTTTTGATGACATATTAAATTTTAATTATCTTTTATACGAGCACCTATTTGTTGAATTACTTTAGATGACAAATCAGTTCCATAAATTAGTGATTCTTGTAAAGATAAATTATTTATAATTCCATGTAAATATCCAGCTGCAAATAAATCACCAGCTCCAGTCAAATCAATTACATTCAAATTACTTTTAGCACTATATTCATAAATCTCTTCATTTTTAATAGCAATCACACCATTAGCTCCTCTGGTGATTATAACATTTTTTTTTATTTCTTTAGCAAATTTAATCGCATCTTCAATAGACTTACCATTTATTAAAGATAACATCTCCTGCTCATTTGCAAAAATTATGTCTAATCGATATTTAACTAAATTTAAAAAATCTTGCTTATGCCTTTCTACACAAAATAAATCTGACAATGTCATTGATACTTTATTTGAGTAATTAATAGCTTTATTGAATGCCTTCTTCGGGGCGCCTTCATCCCATAAGTAACCCTCTAAAAAAGTAATTTCACTATCTTTAACTAGGTTTTCATCCACGTCTTTCTCATCAATTTTTCCAGCAATTCCTAGAAAAGTACACATGGTTCTTTCAGAATCTGGTGTAATTAATATTAAGCAAGTCCCTGTTGGAATATCTTCATCTTTTTTGACATAAAGAAAATTTACATTTTCATTTTTTAATCCATCTTCATATTTTTGGCCTAAGTCATCATTGTTGACTTTACCAACAAATCCAACATTATTTCCTAATTGTGCTAAACCAACTATTGAATTTGCTACAGAACCACCTGAAACAGTTTCCTCAATTTTTAGGTCCTTAATTAAATTTTTAAATTCCTTTTCATCTATAAGTTTCATCGTACTCTTAGTTAAAGAGTTTTTAATTAAAAATTCATCATCAACTTTGCAAATCACATCAACAATCGCGTTTCCAATTCCTAAAATTTTCATTTTTATGCTTTTTTTGTAATTATGGATTTTTTTCTCTTAGGATAACAAGTAGTACA
>MDTB01189823.1_pt1 | contig 11026 bp, 12 predicted proteins | sample 811161 | NCBI WGS metagenome assembly MDTB01 (sample SAMN05326650, study PRJNA326480) | marine metagenome | isolation source: seawater | place: Mediterranean Sea | collected 2009
AAATTTTCTTCTGCCAAAAATTGCAAGAATTAATAAATATATAGATTTAAAAAGAGCTTTAAAAATATATGCTAGCTGTAAAGTTCTTTTTCTTTTGTAGGTCTTAAAAAAACCTTCTGATTCTCCTTTAAATCTTTTCACCAGCCACTGAGTGGATAATCTTTCTTTTTCGACGTTATGTAAAACAATCATTTTTGGGTCATAAATAATCTTTTTATGATTTAACTGATCAAACAGACCTGCTTCAGCATAAGAGATTAAGGACTTTGCTGTTCTCCCGCCACTTTCTGGGAAAGAAAACTGTTTTAAAACTTCAGATTTAAATGCCATATTTGCTCCAAAAGGATATTTATATCCAACCTTTTTTGTACCAAATACTCCACGAGTTGTGGTCACATCAATAATAGAGAGTTTTTTAGCAATATCTTTATCGATACCATTAAATGATGAATGAAGAATTGGTGAAATAGGTCCTCCAATCGCACAAAACTCACTACTTTCCTCTTGGAGAGAAGCTACAGCATTTAACCACTGCGGATTTGGAATCGCATCATCGTCTAAAAATGCAATTAAATCGCCTTTTGCATTTGCAGCACCAATATTTCTACATCTATTACTGCCAGGAATCTTTTCAACTATTATCTTGAAATTCAATAAATTAATTTTTTTTCTATGCTTGTCAAATGCTACTTGAGTTTGATTATTGGGTGAATTTAATACAACTATAACTTCAAAATTTGTTTCACTGAAATCTTGTAACTCTAAAGATTTAAGGCATCTGTATAAGTCTTTTACCCTATTATAGCTTGGTATAATTACACTAATCTTCATCAACCACTTCGAAACTATTAGCCAAAAAGAACATAAGAGACAGCGGTATAAGGTGCCCTGGCGCATTAAATGTAGAGTTTGTTAAAGAATGAAAAATAAACACAATAAAATAAGCAATGAACGAAATATTCATCAACTTTGCATATGAGTATGTGCTGCTAAATACTTTTTCCAATGCTTTATAAATGAGCATAAAGAATACGTAAGCTATCACAAAAAAACCTACCAGACCCTGCTCCACAAGAATAGTTAAAAATCCATTATGTGGTGTAACAACGCTGCTTGTATAGCCGAATGTTTCGACATAAGTGCCAAAGTCTCCCAACATAATTTTATGAGGAAAATTATCAAATCCACCTAGCCCAATACCAAAAAAAGGAGCTTCTGAAAATAAAATTAGTGATATATACCAATACCTAAATCTTTGGATAATGTTCCAAATTCCAGAGATTTCTTCTTCACCAGTCAAGCCTCCAAGAGGCTTCTTATCTATAGGAACGATTGATTGCTCATAAAGCATAGTCAATGTTCTGTAATCGAATAATTCCATGACAGTTAATAACTTTTGAAAAATAGGAAAACTTACACCATATGCGCCACCTTCAAATCCTAATAATAGAGTAGAGAGCACTAAGGAGATTAAGAACAAAAATAAGAACTTATATTTAAAATCTAAAAAAAATAACAAGAAGAGCATTGCTGGAAATATGCCAAGCAAAGCTCCCCTTGAACCTGACATCAGCAGGCCAAATACAGAAATTAGGATCGCTACGACTGTTAAAATTATAGGAATTCTTATTTTGGAGTGGTAAATTAAAATAGATCCAAATAATACAAACATGAAAGAATAAAAAGTTCCAACATAATGATGCGAGCTAAATGTTTTTATTCCAACAACATTAACCACAGTAATCAAAAGAAGAGTGAAGAAAATGAAGTAAATGATCTTTCTTATTTCATGTATTTTTACTTCTTTTTTATAGTTCAGAAAATAAAGGAATGGTATGTAAGCTAAAAAGATTCGTCCTTCATTATTGAGGAAACTTAGAGAGAATATATCTGAAAAATTAATTGATTCTTGAAAAATACCATTCATCAGAACGTATATTAAGAAACTCAATAAAACAAGTGATATCTTGTTCAGTCTCTCCTGACTAATAGTTCTATAAATGAACTTATATGCAATTGTGAAAAGAAAGATTATAGATAATATTGGTTGCGCTGAAAAAGCCATTGAGGCTATTCCTAATCTAAACACTTTTAAATCTTAAGAAAATTAAATGCCCTAAGAGCAGAAATACAAATGAGAGAATTACATTCAAGATATAAGTGTTGAGGTTTGGAGAAACTGCTACAGGGTTTGCTTTAGCTGGGGAAAGAATATTTATCGCAGGCAACTCATCTGATGAATAGGTAGCCAATTGTTTTAAATCAGCCTTCAATGTTGAAACAAGAGAGTCTTTTATTTGAATGTCATTTTGTTGCTCAATTAAAGTTGTTGTATTTGAAATAACTGAAGAAAGTGTAGATACCATATTTTTTTTTGAAAGATCGCTAGCTGTATCCACAAGAATGTCTAAAAACTTTTCAGAATTAATTTTTGTGGCTTTCGAGAAAAGTACAATCTCATACACACCTAAATCCTCTATTAGGGTCACTGCAACATTATTCTCTATTATTCTTTGGAGACGGTCACTTTCACTATATTTATCTGATAAACCAATTATATTTTTTATAAACCCTCTAAATGAATCTTGCTCTTTAATTTGAGGAAATGTTGAAAGGACAGTTTCAATTTGGTTTTCAACTAGCAAATCGGATGTTTCATTTGAAAAAATAAAGTACTCAAATGAAGCTTTTGTAGTAGTTCCACTTCCCATTGAGCTAGATTGAAAGAGTGCAGTAAAAGGATTTTGTTTTTGTATCTCTACTGAAGAGCTAAGATTAATATAATCTAAAGTTGTTTTATAAGTGCTCTTCATATTATTGTTAAGCATTGATCCAGAAATTAAAGACAAAAAAAGCATTAAAACTAGTGCAAGAGTATTTGATTTAATGTAATCAAAAAAAAATTTTAGGCTGGCATCTTCTTCCATAAAACAAATTATATATGAAATAGCTTTTTTATAGCGTTTATCTTAGATCTTTTTATTGATGAATCGTTATTCATAAAAATATCGAAAACGACCTCCATTGAAATATAACCTGCGAAAAGAGAGAGAATTATACCCTCTATCTGAAGCTCTACAAAAATAATTAAAAATATAGAACAAATTAAAAGTCCAAAAAGTGATTTTAAGATTGCTTTTAGAAATAACCTCTCCTTTAACATGATTGCTTGTGAGAATACATTCATTGACGCAAGAATTACTATCCAAATATGAATTTTCAAAAAATCAGAAGCAGCCAAATACTCTTTGCCAAAAAGTAACAATATTATCTGTTCTGAAAAAAAATAAATAAAAATACATAAAATGCTTGAGCCTAGGAATATCAAAAGATAGGTATTCGATTGAATCTGAGAAGAATCTTTCTTTTCGAAAAGAATAGGAAGCAAAGATTGGGATAAAGACCTAGGAAGTATCCATCCTAAATTTACAATTTGAAATGAAGCATTATAGAGAGCTAACTCAATAGGCCCATAATTTTGACCAATCAAAATCTTTGGAGCATATGAAAAAAAATTGAGTAAAAACCCAGCGACAAAAAATGGTATTGCATTGGTAAAAATCCCTCTGGCCAACTCTTTGTTAGTTTGCCTTAAATCAAGCACAATGCCATCGGCCTTCATAAAGATCAAGAGTGTAGCTACATACATTAAATTATTAAGGAAAAGTAGAGATATAAAATACTCAAGCTGTTTAATATCTAAAAAGATAAGGAAGAAGATTCCACTGAAATAAAAAATGTACCTAGCAGCACTAGCAATGAGCAATGAGTTTGACCTGTAAAGAGATAAAAAGTAGGCAGAGTTTGTTTCAAAAATTAATGGAAAAAATGCAAGACCAAATAATAATTGAACTTTTATTTGCTGCAAATTTTCATGCAATAAGAAGGATAGCCCAACTAAAATAGACATAAATACGGTATACAAAAGAAATTTTAAAGCTAATGTTGATGACAAAATTTTGGATTTATTTTCTACAGCCATTAGCCTTTTAACAACCTCAGGTATAAGACCAGATTGAAGAACTGGAAATATTAGCATCGCTACTGAGAAGTAAAGTGTCCATATGCCAAAAAGTTCTGGACCAAAATATCTTGATATAATAATAATTGAAAGCCCTAACAAGGCTCTATCAAAAAGTTTGTCGGAAAGGTTCCAAATAAAATTAGTGATATAATTTAGGCTAATTTTTTTAAATATCATGACATTACCTAATCTCTTTTTGGCTGGTTTTGCAAAATGTGGTACAACGTTTTTACATTCTATATTAGTCCAACACGAAAGTATCTTAGGATATAAATTTAAAGAAACTAATATGTTCAATATGTTTAATGATGATGATCAGATTAAAAGCTTTGCAGATAAGTATATGCTTAGTGATTGCAATGAGCGCTATCGAGTAGATTCCACAGTCACGTATATTGAAAATATAGAGGCTTTAGATAAAATTAACTTAATTTGTCATAATCCAAAATTCATTATCGGTATAAGAAATTTATCTGATGCAACTATTTCTACTTATGCTCAGTATGTTTATAAATTTGGAAAAAAAGAAATTGAAAAAAAAATCACCGAGAGAATGAGAAAGTGTATTGCTGAAGACGATCGTTATTATCTTAAAATTAAAAGACTAGTTGATCTTGTAGGAGAAGAGAACGTCTTTATTTATGACTTCAAGCATTTAAAAGATAGAACCAAATTAGATAAATTAATTAAAAAAATACAGGTGTTTCTAGATATTAAAGTAAATCCAAAATTTGATGAGAAGAAAATAAAGAAAAATGAATCAGTTCAAATAAGATTTAAGGTCTTATCGCGGATTATTAATATCAGAGGTATTAATCGTTTTTTGATGAAAGTTTTCAACCCTTCTGTAATTGAAAAACTTCAACAAATTAAGAAGCAAATAGAAGCATTTAATAAAACAATCTTAAAAGTGAAATATAATGTTGACGACGACTTGAAGAAAGAAGTTGATTTGCTTTACCAAAGAGAAATAAAAAAAATTAAATCTATAAAAAATTTAAATTTTTATGCCTAATTCTAAGATTGCTTGTTTGAATTTTCTTAGAAAAACCTTCTCTGCAAACTCTTCTTTTATTGCATCTATATTTTTTGGATTTATCCTCTTAGGCTTTTTCATTCTTTGTCTAATAATTTTAGAAATTTCATCTACTTTTTGAGTATTGAAAAAATCCGAGTAGTCTTCATCCAAATAATCTAAACATCCACCTTTTTTATATGCTATAACCGGTAATCCCAAACTAATACTCTCCAGTGGAACAAGACCGTAATCTTCTATGCCTGGGAAAATTAGTGAATTACATTTTGCAAAAAAACTCAGAAGATTCTTATCGGATACCCGGCCATAAAAAATAATGTTTTTATGTCGCGAATATTTTCTTGTTAGTGAATTTTTCTGCTCTCCATCACCAACTACGTGCAAGATCGCTCCAGCATCGATACAGGCATCTATTGCAAGCTTGGGTTTTTTATATTCAGTTAGTTCACCTAAAAACAGGAATTCATTTTTTTTGAGATTTATTCTGTCATTTTTTATTTGTAACTGTTTATCACTTAAACAGGGATTAATCACTAATGAATCTCTTCCCCAGTATGCCCTTACTCTATCAGCAACAAAATTTGAGTTACTTATCACTAAATCCAAATTTTTTGAGCTCTTTGAATCCCATAGCTTTAGAAATGGTGAAAATACTTTTAAATAAATGGTTTTTACGTACGACGTACGGTAATCAGCCTTCATATCGTAAAGATATCTCATAGGAGAATGGCAATATGTAATTTCAATTTGGTTCTTATTTTTCTTGAGACCTTTAATGGGGCCTGACTCGAATGAAATGATTAAGTCATATTTATCAGTCTTAGCAGCATATATTGCTAATGGAAACAAGAAAAGGTAAATCTGATAGAAGCGTTTTGCAAATGGTAAATAAGATATAAAGGTATTCCTAATTTTTCTTGCGTTAGGAAAGGCTTTCTTCACAAGTTCTTGGTCATGAACATGAAAAAGCATGTCGTATTCTTCAAATAAATTTGAAACAGACTTAAGGACCTTTTCACCTCCTCTTTCTTTAAGATACCAGTAATGTGCTAAAAGTACTTTCATCTAGTTGGTGCCCAAGGCCGGACTTGAACCGGCACGAAGTTTCCTTCGAGGGATTTTAAGTCCCTTGTGTCTACCAATTTCACCACTTGGGCAGTTAGTCAAAAGAAACATTTTGTTCTTTTTCTCTCTTATCGAGATCATTATAAGATGCTCTAATTGCATTATTATATTTTATGGCTTCCGCAAGAATTGTAAGAGGGTGCTTTAGATCTTTAGATAATTCTTTTAGGGCAAAAGTATCTTTTGGGAAGCAGGCACCACCAAAACCCTTTCGTCCATCATGTCCTGGAACATCCATATGGCTTGAACCTATTCTTGGGTCTAGAGAAATGTATTGAATTAATTTTTCCCAGTTCCCATTTTCAGAATTCATCAGACTATATATTTCATTTATTTGGTTAAAATAGCTTACCTTGAGAGCTAAAAAAGTATTTATTGTATATTTTATAAAAGCTGCTGAGACTAGGTCTGTTTTTACAACATTCTTAATTTTACAGTTGGAGTTTTCATAAAGTTTCTCACAACTTTTTATAGTTTTTTCATCACCTCCGAAAATATACATATCTGAGTTAATAAAATCACTCAAAGCTGTTTTTTCTCGTAAAAATTCTGGGTTATATACAATTGGCTTATCAAGTTTGCGTTTTATCTCCAGGAGATTGTTTGGCAAGATTGTGCTTTTTAGCAAAACTGTAAAATCTATATCAAGAGAATTTAATTCTGAAATGACTTCATTGATTATAGAACAATCCTGACTATTTTCGTTAGACATAGGAGTAGGAACACAGATAAAAATAAATTCAGGCTTGAACCCATTTAACTGCTTAACTGTGGTTCCGAGTTTTGGGTCAATTAAAATAATGTCATTTTTACCCTTAAATCCATACTCTGTTGCTTTTCCAACAAAACCATAGCCTATAATTGCTATTTTAAAGTTCATAGTTTCTATCAGTTGCTATAAATTCTGGGTTTAATAAATCTTGCTTATTATATTCTAATTTTTTTCCCGTTATAGCATTATTTAAAAAACCTCCTGCTTGCTCGAGAATAAATTGTGCAGCCGCAGTATCCCATTCCATAGTTGGTGCTAATCTTGGATAAATATTTGCCACACCCTCAGCCACTTTGCATATTTTTAAAGAGGAGCCGTAAGAGAACATTTTAATTTCGTATTTATTTTTAAGTTTTTTTATGTAATCTTCAGTTTCTTGATTCAGATGAGAGCTACTTGAAACAACATTTACACTTTTTTTTGTAGATGGCTTGCAAGATATTTTTTTTCCATTTAAGAAGGATCCTGCCCCTTTAAGAGCATAATAAATTAATTTTTTTTTCGGGCATGAAACTATTGAAAAATAAAAGTTTTTATTTCTAATAAAAGCAATATTTATTGTAAAATCATCCTTATTTTTAACAAATTCTTTTGTACCATCAAGAGGGTCGATTATAAAGTAATCATTCCATTCTTTTCTATTTTCAAAGGTCTCGGCTTTGTCTTCTTCTGAAATTACTCCATCATATTTGAAGTTTTTCTCAAGGAATTTTTTTATACATTCATTTGAAAGAGTATCAGCAGCCGTAAGGGGTGAGCCGTCTATTTTTTCGTTAAAACCATCTAATTCTTTTTGTATTTCTACCATTTTATGACCAAGGTCATCTAGAAAAGGCATAAAATCTGTTTCGATAAATTTTAAGTCTAATCTTTTAGCCGGGTTTTCCATTTAGTTAAATCAACATTTAAAATACTTTCCAGCTCAACAATATCATTTAATAATTTATTTTTAAGAATCTCTGGAAAAATAATCTTACTATCTTTGCTAATGTCTTTAAATAGGACATAGTTCAAAATTTTATTATTTTTTATGTATTGAACAAATCGGGATAAACCTATACTCCTCATTATCCATGAGAATTTAAATATTCATAAAGCCAGGTAGAGCCTGCTTTATCAACACCAATATAACAAAAATCTAATTTATCATCTTTCAATCAATTTCATCCAATGCACAAGAATTTATCAGTTATTGTTTGGCTATTCATAATTAAATATATGAAAATCATCCTCATAAAGATATCTTATTTTTTCTTTGGCCTCAAAAGACACTTTATTAATTAAATTTTTTGACATATTTTTAACTGGAAGTTTTTTTATACTAAAACCAATCTTGTCACTTACCAACTGAAAGTCCTTGTCCAATGTTTCGAATTTCAAAATATAGTCAACCTTAATCGTTCCACTCTCATCACACAAAAAGAATGATTGAGACCTAAAAAGATTATGAAGCATAATTTTTGATGGTGTTAAATAATCTAAAATAAATTTTTCAAAACTAGGAGCTTTTTTATTGAGATGATTTGATAGTTTCAAGTCTTGATTGCTTTGATTGCTCCCCCCTTGGATAAGGTAATTATACACTGAAGATATTCTATCTAAGGGATGCCTAACAACAGCAAATTTAAAGAAGGTGTTGAAAAAGAACCTGTTTGATTGTTCATAAACTCTCCAATTGAGATGTATGCGGTCGTAACGTTCTAATTCCATTGCATGAAGTATGCTTGTGCCTGCAGTTTTTGGCACATGAATGAATAAATATTTTCTTTCTATCATTTTTGGATTCCACGGATATGGCTCGAGAAATGATTTTATTGAGTGTTTATGCTTCTCGATGAAAAATTTTAAATTCACGGCTAAAAAGAAGTTTCTAAAATATTATAAAGTTTTTTCTTATCATATTTGCTATTAAATTTTGTACAAACGATTTTTCTTGCATAAATGCCCATTTTTATTCTTAAGTTTTGGTCTGATGCAAGTTTTACTAATGCATTAGCATGTGCATCAATATCTCCGGGCTCAAACAAAATACCACTTAATCCATTTGTAACTGTTTCTTTAAGTCCTCCGCTTGCACCTGACACTATTGGAAGACCACATGCCATTGCTTCTATTACTGCAACACCAAAAGCTTCTTCTTGATTTGTTATTTTTGATCTTTGATTGTGGGCTGTAAAGATATCAGCCTGTTGTAAGAAATATTTTGCTTTATCTTTATCTACGGCCCCATGAAAAAAAACGTTATTTTCAATTCCAAGGTCATTAACTAATTTTTTACAAGCACCCATCTTTACCCCATCACCTAAAATATCTAATTTAGATTTAAACCCGAGCTTTATTAATTTACTAAAGGCTCTTATTGTCTCAAGAGGACCTTTAAAATCAACCAATCTTCCTAAAAATACTATTTTAATTAGCTTTCTTTCTCTTTTTTGATTTAATGGTTTGTATATGCTTGTATCAACTGACAAGTAGTTAAGGCTTATTTCATCTTTTTTAAAGCCAATATCTAATAGCTTTTGTGTTGAACAAATAGAATTTGAAATCAAATGAACTTTACCAATTAATTTTTTTACATTTTTTGTATAATTTTTGTGATGGGCGTTAAAAATTGGAAATTCCTCTAACTTTCTATCCCAAGTTACATCATGACCATGACAAAAAATATAAAATTTTTTATTTGATGAAAAAATTACCGATTTATAAAATTCTGCAGTTGTTAAGAAATGACAAAGAACTACAGCGTTGTCTGGGATTTTTTTCAATATATTTTTAAGTTTTTTATTTGCAAAATACTTGTAAATCTTAAACCTTAAAAATTGTGGTAGAGGAATCTTTTCAAAAAGTGAAATGTAATTTAGATTATCAATTTTATTTTTTGATAAATCTCCTTCCGTAGAAATAAATAAATCATTCTCACTGAATAAGTAGTTTATTCTTGTCATCCAAACTTCAGAAAATTGTGGCTCCGTCATAGAGATAATAATTTTTTTTACTTTTAAAAAATTTATTGGTTTAGTTTTTGGATTAGCTATAGTCATATCTCAACATTTCACTTCCACATTTTTTATAAATAAGGTCAATATGTTGGGGTTGAAAGAAATTTTCTCTAGCTACATTTGTTCCTTTTCGTTGAAAACTAACATCTAGAAATGGTGAGATATCCTTCTTTACCTCTAAATTCAATGTAGAAGATAAATCATTTATAAACTTTAATTTATTGCGCATAAAATCTTCATATTTTATAACATTCGGCGAAACCTTCTTTAGGCATCTAGTCTGCATAGAAGTGAATACCCATTTATCAATAAGCATCTCAAATAAATTTCTTCCCTCACTGTTAAACATAATTAAATCCCAAAGAGGCGCAAATGGATCTATATTTGAAGAAAGTTTTGTAATTTTTTGCTGCTTGCTCAGGGCTCATGTCTAATCTGTTTAATATGCTTTTAATATTATCAAAGGGATTTCTGACGATATGTACGAATTTACCTGATAAGAAAATATTTTCTAGCTGATTAAGAAAGAAAACTAATTCTGGTTCCTTAATTATGCTTTTGGAAAAGTATAAAGGGAATCTTTCAATACAGTTTTTCATATCTGCTTCTTTGCTTAGCATTTTTTTTTCATGAAGACCTATCCTATAAAAAAAATCAATTTGGAAATTTTTTTGTGTTGCAATGCCTAATAAAGATGCTATTGCTGAAGTTCCACTTTTTTGGTTTCCATAGATAATAATTGGATTTTTATTTAAGGATTTTTGGTGGAACAAATTAAACGCTTGTCTTTCAAGAAAGTAACATTGCTGTTTTATGAATGTTTTAGTCACAGCTTTAATATTCATAAATAATTAGTTCATTTAAAAGTCATTTTATAATTGCTGCTAGCTTTAATCCTTGATTCCAAATTTTATTCTTGTCCAAATACGCTCATGGAAGTAATAAAGAACAAATTTAATTATTAGATCTGCAAAGAAAACCAGACCAATTGCCTTTGCAGGTAGACCAAAGTAGAAGGCAATAACAGTGGTTGTGATTGAAGCTATTAATCTCCAAGAAATAGCTTTTAA
>MDTB01028781.1_pt1 | contig 11025 bp, 12 predicted proteins | sample 811161 | NCBI WGS metagenome assembly MDTB01 (sample SAMN05326650, study PRJNA326480) | marine metagenome | isolation source: seawater | place: Mediterranean Sea | collected 2009
CTATTAATAGCTCCTCTAATACCATCAGTACCAAAATATTTTTTTGTCATTAATTGTTAATTATCTTTTTAAAAACCTTTAAACCTTGAATTATTTCATTTACATCATGAACTCTTAAAATTTGAACACCTTGCATCATTAAATAAATTGACGATGCCATTGTGCCACCAATCCGAAGTTTACTATCATTTTTTCCAGACAAATCTTTTATAAATTTTTTTCTCGAATTACCAACAAGTATAGGAAAACCAAGAGAATGAAAAATAGAAATATTACAAATTAGACTCATATTATGTTTCAAATTTTTTCCAAAACCTATTCCAGGATCTAAAATTATATTATTATGCTTGATACCTTTAGATCTTATTAATTTTATTTTATTTTCAAAAAAATCATATATGTCTAATAACTCATTTTTATAATTTGGATATTGTTGCATAGTTTCAGGAATTCCTTGTGAATGTTGGATTACAAATGGAGCCTTATACTTTTTTAGCACATTTATTGTATTGATATCAAAATTTAATCCAGAAACGTCATTAATTAATTTTACACCTAAATCCAAACCTTTTTTCATGATATTTGATTTTCTAGTGTCTAGAGATAATGGTATTTTTTTTTTTACTAATATTTTTAAAATCTTATTAATCCTACTCCATTCCAAACTTTCTTTGACTGTTTTTGATCCTGGTCTAGTTGATTCACCTCCTACATCAATTAAATTTGCACCATTATTTAACAAATGGATTGCATGATTTAAGCCTTTTCTTTTTTTATTAAATTTTCCTCCATCTGAAAAACTATCAGGTGTTAGATTTAATACACCTAATATATTAGGTAGTTCCTTAAAATTTAGATTTGAAAAATTTTTTTTTTTCGATTTGATCTTTTTTAGATCAAAATTTATTTTTTTTTTAAGTGAATTTGATAAATACTTTACTTGATTTATAAAAATTTTTTTTTTAGATGTTCTTGAAATAATTTCAATTTGATCAAAAGAAATTTCTTCTATTTGATGTAAAGGTAGAGATTTTTTTTTTTTTACTAATTCTTTAGAATGATTTCCATAATAGAAATTACACACTCTTGTGTAATATCTTGACATTAAAATTAATGTACGATTTTCGGTTTAAGTCCCATTGCGCCCATGGCAGAACTTTTTTCATCATCAACTTTTAAATCTTGTTTGTCAGCAGGATATATATTTTTGTTAATTATGTCTTCTATCTCCTCACCTGATAAAGTTTCATATGTAATTAAAGCTTTAGCAATTTTGTGAAGATCATCAATTTTTTCAGTTAAAATTTCCTTAGCTTTATTGTATCCCTCATCAACTAACTTTCTGATTTCCTTATCTATTTTTTGAGCCACTTCCTCTGAAACTGATTGTGTTTGAGTTACAGATCTACCTAGGAACACTTCTTCTTGGTTTTCTCCATATTCAACCGGTCCCATCTCATCACTCATTCCATATTTTGTCACCATGGCTCTCGCGAGTTGAGTTGCTTGATTAATATCCGATCCAGTACCTCCTCCTGCTCCAGTTGAAATATTATCTTTTCCAAAAATCACTTCTTCGGCTACTCTTCCACCAAAACACACCGCTAATCTTGCTTTCAAATACTTAATTGAATGGCCGTGCTTATCTCGCTCTGGTAAATTCATAACCATACCTAAAGCTCGTCCCCTTGGTATAATTGTTGCTTTATGAATTGGATCATAACTGGGCATATTAAAAGACACAAGCGCATGTCCACCTTCATGATATGCAGTCAACTTTTTTTCATCTTCTGTCATAACCATTGAACGTCTTTCAGCTCCCATCATTACTTTATCTTTAGCTTCTTCAAATTCATTTAAAGTAACGATTCTTCTATTTTTTCTTGCAGCTAATAATGCAGACTCATTAACTAAATTTGCTAAATCTGCTCCTGAAAACCCAGGAGTTCCTCTTGCAATAGTTCTCAAATTCACATCGGGAGCCATTTTGATTTTTTTAACGTGTACTTTTAAAATTTTTTCTCTTCCAATAATATCTGGATTTGAAACTACTACTTGTCTATCAAATCTTCCAGGTCTCAATAAAGCTGGATCTAAGACATCTGGTCTGTTTGTTGCTGCTATAATTATTACACCTTCATTGGTTTCAAAACCATCCATCTCAACCAAAAGCTGATTGAGTGTTTGTTCTCTCTCATCGTTTCCGCCACCTAAACCTGCACCTCTGCTTCTACCAACTGCATCAATTTCATCTATAAATATTATACATGGTGAATTTTTTTTTCCCTGTTCAAACATATCTCTAACTCTAGAGGCACCCACACCAACAAACATTTCTACAAAATCTGAACCTGAAATGGTAAAAAATGGAACACCTGCTTCACCAGCAATAGCTCTGGCTAATAGAGTTTTTCCTGTGCCTGGAGGTCCAACTAATAATGCACCTCTTGGAATTTTTCCACCTAGTCTACTAAATTTTTTTGGATCCCTTAAAAATTCCACAATCTCCTCAACTTCTTCTTTTGCTTCCTCTACACCTGCAACATCGTTGAATGTTACTTTACCTTTTAATTCGTTCATCATTTTAGCTTTTGATCTTCCAAAACCCATGGCACCACCTTTTCCACCTTGCATCTGTCTCATGAAGAAAATCCAAACTGCAATCAATAACAACATAGGGAACCATGAAAGTAAAACACCAAATAATGATGGCATTTTTTCTTCAAGAGGAGCGGCTGAAATACTTACACCTTTATCTGAAAGTTTTTCAATTAAATTAGGATCATTAGGTGAATATGTTTTAAAACTATTTCCATTTGAATATAATCCATTGATATTGTTACCTTGTATCTCTACTTTTACGACTTCACCATTATCAACTGACTCCAAAAATTCTGAGAATATAATCTGATTTGAACTTCTTGGATTAGATTGAGGATTCTTGAACATATTGTATAACCCAATAGTCAAAAAGACAATTATAGCCCACATTGCTAAATTTTTAAAATTCATGACTATAAGATAAGAATTATTATTAATATAACAAGGTTATTTTTGAGTTTCTTTTGATAAAATGACAGTATGATTAACCATCTTAATGACGCATCCTCCCAATGTCTCTTTGAATAACCTGTTTTTTTTAATCTTATTCAAAATATTATCAATTTTCTTACCTCTGACAGGATTGTCCTTTTTGCCAACAAAATGAATCAAATCTGATAAAGACCTAAATACAACTTCGTACGAATTATCAAAAAAATCCTCTTTTAAAATTAATTCTTTTTTTTGACTTACAACTGAGTTAATTTTCTTATTTCTTTCAACATAAAATCTAATTGTTTGATCCGAACGTTTTAAATTTTCTATAGTTAATTGAAACTTTTTTTTATCAAGGCCAATTAACTTTAATTCTGTAATCAAATTTCTAATCTTAATTCTATTAAATTTTGTATTATAATTAGACGAGTCATCAATATAAAAATTGAAAACAAATTTGGAAATATATATTAAGTCTTTTTTATCAAATGTTATAAGGGGTCTAAGTAAGTTGATATTTCCGATTCGTGTCTGTTCTCCAAGTGATACTAATCCTTTTAAACCACTTCCTCTTAGCATTCTTAAAAAGAAATTTTCAAATAAATCATCAATATGATGGCCTACAACTAAATTGTATATTCTAAATTTTTTACATTTCGAGAATAAAAGATTATATCTTTTTTTTCTTGCAGAAGACTGAATTTTATTAGATGGTTTTTTGCCTTTCCAGGTCAAAATTTCTGAATATATTTTAAAAGACTTAAGGATTTTTTTTACTTTAAATGCCTCTTGTGTTGAGTCTTTTCTCAATTTATGATCAACAACATAAAATTTGGGATGTAAATCATTTTTAAGTGCATACACTTTTGATAAAAAGGCTAAAGCTAAACTATCTGCTCCTCCAGATACACCAACTATAAAATTTGAGTTAGGCTTAAACGAATTTTCAAATTTATTTAAGATTTTGTTTACTCTAGGATTTAGAAGTTTAATCTTATATTGATTAGGAATTTTGTTTTTTACACTCAAATTTTTGAGACTCATACTTTGCTTTTTGAATAACAGATTGATTTGCATTAGGATATTGTTTCTCAATACCACTAATCATTTTACAACCTTGATCTTTTTCTCCAATCTGTATCATGGATACGCCTAATTTTAATAAATTAATAGGTGCTTTTTCTCCTTTAGGATATTTTTGATAACCTTCTAAATAAGCTGTAGCTGCGTCTGTATATAATTGTCTTATTCTAAATGTTTCAGCGTACCAGTATTGAGCATTACCAGCTAACTTATGTTCGGGATTGGTAATAACAAATTCTCTAAATGCTCTCTCAGCAGTAGGATAATCTCCAACTTTTAAAAAACTAGTTGCAAATTCATATTGTTTTGAAGGAGAAGCTTTTGGTAAAATTTTTTCCTCTGCTTGAAATGTTTCAGTAACTATTGAGGCTGTTGTCTCTACAGATTGAATTTTTTGATTTGTTTCATTTGTAGAATTGTCTTTATAAGAAATTGAACCTAAATCTTGTGGTTGCGAAGACCCCGGCAAAGCTTCTAACCCAGAGTCAATATTTTTTTTTGTAATCTTACTTGTAGTCCCTCCTGTTGATAAAGTAGTTTCTAAATCTTGAAATCTCAATTGATTATCTGACTGAACTTTTGATAGTCTGTTTGATAACTTATCTAGCTTAAAATTTATTTCTTCAAATTTATTTGTAAGCTCTTGAAATTGATTTTCAATTTCAGACAGTTTCAACAAATGTCTAGTTAACACATCTTCAGAATTGTTTTCAAGATTTGACAAATCTGTGTTGATATTCTTAAATTCTGATGAGTCTGAATAGACTGCCCTCTCTAATGTTTTTAAATCTTTCTTAATTACTTCCAGAGTGTCGTAGATATTATGATTATCAGCAAAAGCGGAGAAGCAAATAAAAATACTGAATAACAAATATATTTTGTACATAATAAATAACTTAAAACAATTCATCTTGTAAGGTTATCTTTATAATAATGGCAAAAAAAAGACCTCTTAAATATTTACTATTTAAGAGGTCTTAGAATTTATGTTTAATAGCTAATTTGCTTTAACTGATACTGATCTTCTATTTTTTGACCATGCCAGTGGATTTGAACCAGAGTCTACCGGTCTTTCTTTACCATAACTCAAAACAGAAATCCTATCTGATGAGATACCGTAAGTCATTAAATAATCTTTTGCTGCGTTAGCTCTTCTTTCACCTAGAGCCAAGTTATATTCTCTTGTTCCTCTTTCATCCGCATGACCTTCTAACACAATTGTTATATTAGAATTTTTTCTTAACCACGCTGCTTGTTTTCTTAACGTTTCTCTTGAAGCAGTTGTTAAAACTGACTCATTTGTTGCGAAAAATACTCTGTCAGGAACACCTGATGCTAAATACTCAACTGTATCTGTACCAGTATAAACATCACCTTGCATTTGTCCTGTAGACACTTTTTGAGTTGCACACGCACTCAAAGCAAAACATGCTACTAGTACTAAAAATGTATTTTTTAGAATTTTGTTAAATTTCATTGTTGCTCCTTCGCTCAATATTTCAATATCTTAGTTTTTCACAACTAATTAGAGGTTTCAAGTCTAAAAATCAAGCTAATAAAGTGTTAATTACTTAATAAAGATGACCATGATGGGTCTGATCCGTCCGTTGGAGTTGAAACTAATCTCTCATTATAGCCAGTTAAGTCTATTGACCATAGTTTTGCAGAAAAACCCTTTCCTTTGGAGTCTGTCTTTGTCTCTCTATAAAAAATTAACACTCTGCCATTAGGAGACCAGGATGGAGCCTCTTGATAATAATTTTCTGTTAATAATCTTTCCCCACTACCATCTGTTCTCATAACTCCAATATAAAATTTACCTTTGTGTAGTTTAGTGAACGCAATTAAATCTCCTCGAGGAGACCAAACTGGAGTTCCATAAATCCCTTTTCCAAAAGAGATTCTTTTAACGTTACTCCCATCACTTTTCATAACATATATTTGTTGATATCCACTTCTGTCAGAATTAAATGAGATAAATTTACCATCTGGAGAATAAGAAGGCGAAGTGTCTATGGATGGATGATTTGTAATTTTTTCAACTATCCTATTTTCTAAATCCATAGTATAAATTTCAGAGTTTCCGTCTTTAGCAAAACTCATAATAATTTTTTTTCCATTGGGTGAGAATCTGGGTGCAAAAGTCATACCTGGAAAGTCTCCTACCACCTCTTGAGTTCCTGTTTCTATATCAAGTAAATAAACTCTTGGTAAATTTCTAAAATAGGATAGGTAAGTCACCATTTGACTTGTGGGGTTAAATCGTGGAGTTAATACAAGTTCATTTCCTAGCGTCAAGAATTTGTTATTAGCACCGTCTTGATCCATAATAGCTAATTTTTTTACTCTTTGAGTTTTTGGACCTTCTTCAGCAACATAAATAATCCTAGTATCAAAATATCCTTTCTCACCAGTTAATCTTTCATAAACTTTATCAGTAATGATATGGCCGACACGTCTCCAATTATTTGGGACAGTTGTAAATGCTAAAGCCATCATCTCTTTTCCTGCAAGAACATCCCACAACCTAAATTCTACTCTAAGTTTTTCTTCAACGTAACTAACTCTTCCTGTAATTAAAGCTTGGGCTTTGATTAAATTCCAGTCTTCAAATCTAGGTTTTAAATTTGCAATATCTGGTGCTTGAAGAAATGCATCTTTATTAAGAGGATTAAATAGACCTGAGGTTCTTAAATTATTTTCAACTATAATTGATATTTCTGAACCTATATTTTTTTTTTTTAAGAATATTCTCAAAATTTTTCTTCGAGACCTCATCTATTGACAATGGTGATACAGCTAATGGCAAAGGATCTAGATTACCTCTAGTAATATCTACTTCAATTAAACTTAGAGTTTTTGTTGGGATCAGTATTATAAATAAACAAATTAAAAAATTTTTCATATTCAAATTATATATTAACCTTCTAACATTTCTCTTGCATCAAAATTTAATTGTAACTCTTTCCACCTTTCATATCCAGTGCTAGGCACTCTTAACGGCTGGCATAATTTTACTGCTCTTAGGGCACTTTCTGCCAACACTTTATAGAAACCCTGTCCAGGTTTATTCATTCTTGCATGATCTAAAATTTCTGATTTAACTACCGATCCATCTGGTTTTAGTTCTAACCTAATTCTAACAAGTAAATTTTCGTTGTAAGGCAATCCTAATGGAATACTCCAGCAACCAAAAATTTGTGCTTTTAACGCATCTTCTTCACTTAGAGATAAACCTGAATTTTCAAAATTTTTGGTTTGATCCTGGCTCAAATCAGGATTTTTCGTTAAAACCTCTGCCTTACTTTCTTTAGATTTATCAATTAAAGCTGCAATATTATTTGGATCAAATAATTCATCTTTTTCAAATTCTGACACTTGTTTGACCTCATTATCTATTTTTTCTGGATTTTGCTTGTCATCTTTAATTTTTTCTACTTTTTTAATTTCATCATCAGGCATTGGGATTGAGTCTGGTTTTTTTTTTTTTATTTTTTTAGGTGGTGCTTGTTCAGAAACTAATTTTTTTTCTTTCTCTTTTACTTTCTCAATTATTCTTTTAGCTTTAGGGGCAAATGGGATATTTGTTTTTTCTGTAATTTGAATTAATTCGACAGAGACAATTGGAGGAAGATCAATTGGTTTTTTAGCAAGGAAAGGAAGGCTCATGGCAGTTAAAATAATTAAAAATAAATGTAAAACAGAAGAAATTACAATGCTTCTATTCACAAATTTTATTACCTTTCTTTATATGGTTCCGAAATTAAAGCTACTTTCGTAAAACCAGACCCGGATAGTAAACCCATTATTTCAAGAACTCTGCCATAATTAATTGTTTTGTCGCCTCTAACATAAATTCTAGTATCAGTTCGATTTTTTGAAACTGCTAATACTTTAGCTATGATTTTCTCAAACTCAACTTTTGACTCTTGAATAAAAATTTCACCTTTTGAATTTATAGTCAGTGTTAAAGGTTCTTGTTCTTCAGGCAATGAATCAGCTGAACTTTCAGGTAAATCAACTTGTACACCAACTGTCAACAGTGGAGCTGTTACCATAAATATAATTAGTAAAACTAACATCACATCAACAAATGGAGTTACATTTATTTCACTAATTGGTTCTTTAGACGAACGATTTAACTTAAATCCCATTTTAAATAATTGTTAAAAATCTTTTTGAGAAATTTTCTAATTTTTGTGAATACTTTGATGAGTCATTATTGAATTTATTATAGGCAATTACAGCTGGTATAGCTGCAAGTAAGCCTAAAGCCGTGGCAAATAAAGCCTCGGCTATACCTGGTGCAACTATTGCTAAACTTGTATTCCTAGAAATAGCAATTGATTGAAAGGAATTCATAATTCCCCATACGGTTCCAAATAATCCTATAAATGGAGCAGTTGATCCTACGGTTGCCAAGAAAGTGAAACCTTTAGTAATTTTTGACATTTGTTTTTCAATACCTGTTTCCAACATTGATGTCATTCTGGCGCTCAGATCCGTTTTAGACTTTCTTTTTAATAAATTTTGCATGGCATCTTTAAAAACTAAAGCCATAGGGTCATTTATATTTGATGGAAGATTGTTGTAAAATGACTCTGCAGATTTCGAATTCCAAAACTTTGTTTCAAATTCCTCTGAACTTTCGTTGATTTTCTTAAACAATCTAATTTTTTCTATAATTACCGCCCATGAGTAAATTGAACATGCAATAAGAATTAATATTACGGATTTAACAACTATGTCTGCTCTTAAAAACAAATTAATAAGTGAAAAATCAGCGTTTGACGCGAGTCCAACTGCTTGTGAGGTTATATCTGCTTCCATAAATCCTTCTCACACTTAAATGTGTCATGATTTTGACTATAAAAATTTGATGTTACAAGACTTTTTTATAAGTTTCGTAGTAAAAACTCGCAATTAAAATAGCATCTGCTTTATTAGAGTCTTTTTTTTTAGATAACTGAGATGAAAAATAAGGAAATATTTCTATAGCTTTAGTTCTGCTAGCGTCTTTTTGTGAATTGATTAAATTATAGTATTTTTTCCATCTTGCTGGCCTCACAAAAAACATGGGCAACTGCATGGCTGAACATATACCCTTTAGTATTCCATATGATTGACCAAAATTAAACATGCTTGTAACACCTTGACCAGGCATCGCAGAAACTTGTTCTATTATCACCCTGATTTCATTTTTATCACCTTCAACCCTTTTCAAAATTTCATTATAAATTTGTGCTCCATTAACTTGTCTTTTGTTTTTTTTGCCTTCTGTCATCGTAGGCATTTCTAATACTTCTAAAATTTTACCATTCTTAAAAAAACAAATTGAGCCTGATATGCCTGGGTCTATGCCAATGATTAACATATTTTTTAGTTTAAGAACTCCACATTTGAATAAACATTTTGTATATCTTCATCTTCTTCTAATGTTTCAAAGAAATTTATCAGTTCTTCTTTTTTTTCTTTAGATATCTCAATACAATTTAATGGTATCCATTCGATATCAGTAGAAATAAAATTTACAATTTTTTTTTCTAAAACTCTCTTAACTTCATAAATATCGTTTATTAAACACTGAATCTCATGAAAATCTTTTTTTAATAAACAATCAATAGCTCCTGCTTCAATCGCCAACTCATAAATCTCATCATCTGATATTTCTTTTTTATCAATTTTAATTATTCCCAATTGACTGAAGTTGTGTGAAGCAGAACCTTGTGTGCCCAAACTTCCACCTGCTTTTTGAAAAATAGTCCTAATACTTGATGCGGTTCTATTTTTATTATCAGTTAAAGCTTCAATTATAACAGCAACCTTGTCAGGACCAAAGCCTTCATATCTTAAATTTTCATAATTTGTGCCATCATTTTGTGAGGACTTATAAATAGCTCTTTCAATATTATCTTTTGGCATATTAGCAGATCTTGCAGCTTGAATTGCAGAACGCAATCTTGGATTCATCGCTGGATCTTTATCTCCTAATTTGGCTGCAACAGTAATCTCTTTAGATAGTTTTGAGAATATTTTAGATCTAGCTTTATCTGCTTTTCCTTTTTTGTGTTTTATACCAGCCCAATGAGAATGTCCTGCCATAAGTTAATTAAGTATTTTTTAATGACGCCCCAAAAATATAACTTTTTATATTATCAGCTAACCCAGTTTTTATATTACAATCAACAATAACTCCACTTAAAGTAGCATCACCTTTCGCCGGATAATGTTTGACAGAGTCTTTTTTCATGAATCTATTTAAAGAATTATCTTTATTCATACCAATAACCGAGTCATAATCTCCACACATTCCAGCATCAGTTTGGTAGGCTGTTCCATTTTTTAAAACTCTAGTGTCATTAGTTGGTATGTGTGTATGAGTTCCAATCACTAAAGTTGCTTTTCCATCAAAGTAATGACCAATAGCATTTTTTTCACTTGTTATTTCACCATGAAAATCAACAACGAGAAAATCATAATCTTTTTTTAATTTATACGTTTCTAAAAATTTTTTCGATACTTCAAAGACATTATCACATTTTTTCATAAAAACATTTCCCATTAAATTCAGCACCCCAATCTTTAAATTATTTTTAAATTGATAAATTTCAAATCCTTTACCGGGAGCTGGCTCAAATAAATTATTTGGTCTTAACAATCTATTCTCTTTATCAATATAATTCATTATTTCTTTCTGATCCCAAACATGATTTCCAGTTGTTATTACATTTGCTCCACTTTCAAAAAAACCTTCACAAATTTCTTTGGTTAAGCCTACTCCAGTGACATCGGCATTTTCGCCATTTATAATCACAAAATCAATATTATTTTTTTTTATTTGATCTGATAAATTATCAGTTATTTTTGAGCAACCAGATAGTCCAACAACATCTCCTAAGAATAAAA
>MDTB01188043.1_pt1 | contig 11025 bp, 12 predicted proteins | sample 811161 | NCBI WGS metagenome assembly MDTB01 (sample SAMN05326650, study PRJNA326480) | marine metagenome | isolation source: seawater | place: Mediterranean Sea | collected 2009
CCTGAAATAGAATCTGAAATAGAACCTGAAATAGAACCTGAAATAGAACCTGTTGATGAAAAGGAACAGGATAATTTAAAAGAAGAAGTTTTAGAAGAGATTGATTCTCAACCATTGGAAATCCCATCTCCTGGGCCACCGCCTAAACCATTCTCTATGGGCCTAGGTATTGGCTCTGCTTCATTAGATGGAGTCCTTTATAATCAATTAGCCTTAAGGCCTGAGTTTAATATATGGAAAATAGGAATTGGGTTTGATTTAGTCCTCTATATCGATAATGAAGGAAATATTGCACCTGTAGTTCAAGAACAGTGGGATATTCAGAATGACCCAAGTTTAATCTTAGATAAAATTCTTTATATTAAATATGGTCAAAAATCTGATCCAAGTTGGTTTAAATATGGATCTTTAGAGGGTATGACGCTTGGTTATGGGGGGTTGGTGAATAATTATTCTAATATGATGGAATTCCCTAGTGTAAGAAGAGTAGGACTTAATGGAGGTTTTAATATTGGCCCTGTAGCAGGGGAAGTTTTTATCTCTAACTTCAAAGATGTCGAGAGAGGAGGGACATTATCAGGATTCAGGCTTTCTTATAAAATATCTGATGATTTGCCAATATCTTTTGGTCTTAATTATATAGTGGATGCAAATATGTTCTCGTCAATGAAAGATACAGATAGTGATACTTATCCGGATATTTTTGATGATTTCCCGAACGATAGTAGTATGTGGAATGATACTGACGGAGACGGTTATCCTGACCCTGGAAATGGAATCACAGTACCAGATGATTCCATTGATATTGATGCGAATGGTAATAATGTTTTGGATGCAAATGAAGACCAAATAACTCTCAAAGCTACTCCATTTAGCTTAGAGGATAACAACGCAACCGCATCTGGGTTTTCATTTGACATTGGGTATCCTTTAATTAATAGCAAGGCAATTTCCTTGAAAATTTTTTCAGAATACAACAGCTTAAACTTCCCTGCTGTTAAAAATATTTCGCGTATAGAAAGAAAAGGAAATGGAATTACAATTCCAGGAGTTCGATCTACCATCTTTGGAATTTTAAATTTTTCACTAGAGTATAGGTTAATTAAGGATTCATACATACCTCAATTCTTTGATCAAGCGTATGATTTAAATCGAGTTGTAATTTCCACCAAAATGGATACTTTATCAGGTCTTGATTCCACTCTTGTTCAGACTAAAGATATGACTGTTTTTGGAGATTATGAAGTAGATGATGCTGGTTTAAGTTCTAGCGGGTTATATGGATCAGCAGGCTTAAATCTTTTTGATTTAGTAGATTTTTCAGCTTCGTATACAAATATGTCTCAAGATACATTGGAAATTAAAAGTTTTTCAGCGTTCTTAAATCTTAATACAGATAATATCCCAAAGCTAAGTTCAGCTATGGCTTACTATCAAAGAAATAATGAATCAAATCCATTTGATTTTGAAAATCCATCAGAAAATACTATAATGGGATATCGCGTAGGGTATGAATTAAGTAAAGGTGTTAGCCTAATATGGGATTTTCGACAATATTATAGGGATGATGGAAAGGGAATGCTAAAACCAATAAAACAAACAACAATTGAAACTTCTTTTAACTTTTGATGATGGTTCCTCAAATGCATAGAGTAGTCTGTTTTTTTTTGTTTCTAACCAAACTTTATACTCAAACAAGTGTTGCAGTAGTTAGTGAAAAAGTTGGTACTGAAATAGATATACATGAAAATAGATTTTATAGGATTTTTCCTGCAGAAAAAGGTTTCATGAGTGCGCAAATAATTGATGTAGGCGAAGGCAATTTTAGGATTGCTATTGTAAAACAAATTGATGGGAAAGAAACAAAGGTTCGTAGATATATTGATCAAATAGAATTCAAAAAAATTCAGCAAAAAGTTGATCAACTTCCGGCTTTTACAGAAAAAAGAAAAGTTGAAATGTATGAGGGTATGGACTTTTTAAGGGCGGAAAAAATAATCAATGATATTCCAAAACCTCAATTTATTGTTGTACACCATAGTGAGAATAAAAAATTAAGAGGTACACTCCTGAAAGTTGAAGATAATATATTGTATATCCAAGGTCCTTCCTTAGTTGAAAAAATAAGTCTTAGCTCTTTAGACAAAATATCATTCAGGCAATCTTTTGGTAAATATGATAAATATAAAAACTACTTTTTTGTAGGTACTGGTATCTTGGGCTTAATTGGAGCTTATAGTTATAATTCCCAAAGAGCGGTTATCTATAATGATTATAATATTCCAAGAAATGACATAGTTTTTTACAGATATTTAAATGGCATAATATTAGGTCTTATTTTTAGTAGCGAAGTGTTTGATGCCATAAGTACATTATTGACATCATCTGAGACTATAATACTATCAGAAGCAGAGTATGATAAAGAAAATTATAATTAATTAATCGGAGTTTGTATGCCAACAAAACCAGAAGAAAAAGCACCTGAAAACAATGGTGAAAATCAAGGAAGTACTTTAGATCCACAAAAAAAATATTTAATGGATCAATTTGGCAACCTAATGGAGAAAGTCGGTGATGGATTTGGTGGGCCATTACAGGAGGAATTAATCAAGCGTTTAGAACAAACTATTGCAGATTTCCATGAAGAAGTAAGTGAGATGATGAATAGCTTGAAAGAGAACGCTGAAAAAAGGCATGAAAAACTAAAGGAAATATGGAATAATCCAGATGCATCTATATCAGTGACTGATAATCAAGAACCGCAATCTGCGACTGCGGAACCAGATACTGAAATGAGTGAATGGGAAAGGAAACTTGAAGAAGCAGGTAAACTAAGTGATTCGGGTTCCTCAGATTCTAAAACAGAGGTGAAAGAAGAACCACCAAAGAAAAAAGGACTATTTGGGCGTAAGAAAAAGTAGACACAAATTATGGGGTGAAAAACCATCTCTTTATTCTAATCTACTGTATATTTTCACTTTTTAGCTCTATCAATGCTCAGATAAATAAAAAAAATATAGTAGAATATAAAACTTTAAAAAAAAGGGTATATAATTTTACAAAAATAGACTTTGTTACTTCAGAGGGTGAGTTTAATGAATCTATTTGTACCTTGCTTATTCCAGATTTGTTGGAAGATAGTCCTCCGTATGTCGCAATATATTATAAAAGAGATAATTCTGAATGGTTTACAGAGTCGCTTTACAGAAAAAGACTTAGATTTAATTTTAAAGATGGGGTATTAAAAATTGATCAATCAAATTTTTGGGACTGGTTCGAGATTTCTGAGATTAAAATTGTAATTATATATTAAATATATATAATAAAATGTTATTTTTTCTCTATTCCAAATAAAGCATTAAGTTTCAATATATATTATTAATAAAAAATTAATTTTAGGCCGTGCTAAATGGGGAATTAGCGGTGCCTTGTAACCTGCAATCCGCTACAGCAGGATTGAAGCTAATGCTAGGCTTGCACCTAATAATTTTTGAATGAAGAGTAGATATTGATATGCAGATCTTTTGCAATGTGTATAGGATGAATCCCGTCAGGCCTGAAAAGGAGCATCGGTAAGTTTAAATACATATGTGCAGATTTTAATCTACATTGAGTTTATTTTTTTTATCAAAGTTATATTTGGAAAAGTCAAACATTAGTGCACGGCCGAATTATTTATGACATACAAAGTACTATCACTTAAATGGAGGCCTCAATCTTTCGAGGATATTATTGGACAAAATCATGTTTCGATGACCTTACTAAATTCCATTAAGTTTAATAGAGTTGGTCAAGGTTATATTTTTACTGGTCCTAGAGGTGTCGGGAAGACTACAACAGCCCGGATTTTAGCTATGGCTTTAAATTCTGGCGATAAACCTTCAATATCTTTTGATTCCAATAGCAATACAGCAAAGGAAATCGCAGCCGGTAGATCTCTAGATGTTATGGAAATAGATGGGGCTTCAAATCGAGGAATTGAAGAAATACGCAACTTAAGAGAGCAAATAAAGTTTGCTCCAATGGAATCAAAATTCAAGATAATTATTATTGATGAAGTTCATATGTTAACAAATCAAGCCTTCAATGCTTTATTAAGAACTCTTGAAGAACCCCCTCCTCATGGAAAGTTCATTTTTGCAACAACTGATATTCATAAAGTTCCAGCAACAATTATTTCTCGTTGCCAAAGATTTGATTTCAATAGAATTTCAATTAATGATATATCTAGCCATTTAGGTTTTATAGCCAAAAAAGAAGAATTTAAAATATCCAATCAATCACTTTATATAATTTCTAAAAAAGCAGATGGTAGTATGAGAGATGCACTTTCTCTTTTAGAACAAGTAGTGTCATATTGCGGAGAAGACTTTTCAGATAAAAAAATATCTGAATCTCTTGGAGTAATAAGTAATGAACTATTTTTCTACTTTACAGATGCAATTATAAATAAAAGCTACGAAAACATGATTAAAACGATCAATTTATTAGCCAGAACTGGTGTTTCTTGTAGTGAAATTCTAGTTGGTATTCGAAGCCATTTGAAAAATATTTTGTATGCTGGAGTTTCAAACGGTAAACTAATTTCTGATTTAAATTTGGATGATAAAAATCAATATGTTACGGAAAGTAAAAAATGGGATAGGAAAGATATATTATACATTAATCAGGTATTGATTGACTCCTCTCAACAAATCAAAAATTCGGACTCACCTTTTCTTCTATTAGAAATGACATCCCTAAAACTACTAGAGATGGAGCATTCAATTAAACTAGATGAATTGATATCAAAAATTGAGAGTGAAAATTCTTTTTCGATAGGTTCAAATAAAAAAGAACCTAAGATAGTTCAAAAAAAAAATAATGAAAGCAAACCATCTTGGAAAATAAATAAAAGCGAAAAAAGCATTAAATCTTCTAATCTAAAAAAAGTATCTAATAAAACTATTGATGAAAATGATTTTAATCAATCAAAGATAAACGAACCATTTAAAAGATTAACCCTTGCTGATATTTCTAAAAATTGGGGAATATTATTAAATAATATTCAAGATGAAAGACCTTCTATTAGTGCCATGCTTGAAGATTACTCACCCATAAAATATGACCATAATATTCTAGTTATTCAATCTGATAGTTCTGCAGCTTTTAATGAAAAAATATTAAATAAAGGAAAAGAATTATTAAAGCATCAGATTCAATTGATTTTAAAAAGTAATGTTAGTATTCAAATTGAATTAAATAAAAATTTTGTTAATAAAAATAAAATCACCTCTAATACAAATCTAAATTCAACCAAAAATTCAAATGATGAAGAGATTTTCAACAAGGTTGTTGATACATTTGATGGGGAAATTTTGAGATAGGAGTAAATATGTTAAAAGGAAATATGTCCAAATTGCTTAAGCAAGCACAGGATGTTCAACAACAGATAGAGAAGGTTCAAAGCCAATTATCAGATATGATAATCGAATCAGAATCTGGAGGAGGAATGGTAAAAGTCAAGGTAAATGGTAAGCAAGAAGTGTTAGAGCTTTGTATTGACGAAAGTACTCTACAAGAAGAGAAAGAAGTGGTTGAGGATTTAATCGTATCTGCATTGAATAAAGCCCTATCTAAAGCTCAATCTGACTCCCAAGAAAAAATGAACAGTGTTGCGGGTGGCATGATGGGTGGCTTAAAAATACCTGGTATGTAAATGAAAAGTTTACCCAATAGCGCTAATCAATTAATTCAAGAATTTTCTAATCTTCCTGGTATTGGAAGAAAAACTGCGCAAAGACTTACATTTTATATTTTACAAATTGAAAAAGATAAAGTTTTAAAATTGTCTCAGGCGCTTTTGCATATAAAAGAGAAGATTCATAGTTGTATGGTGTGTAATGGAATCACAGAGGACAAAATTTGCTCAATATGTACTGATTTATCTAGAGATAGTAATATTATTTGTGTTGTTGAGAACTCCCAAGACATTATTGTTTTTGAAAAAACAAATGGTTATAACGGGAAATATCATGTTTTAGGCGGAACTCTATCTCCTTTGGACGGTGTTGGACCTGAAGAGTTAAATATAAAAAATTTACTAGAGCGTATTGATGATGGGATGGAGGTAATTTTGGCAACCAATTCTAATGTGGAAGGTGAGACTACTGCTTTATATTTAACAAAGATTCTTTCAAATAAAGAAATAAGTCTTTCAAGGCTTGCAAGAGGTATACCTATCGGTAGTGATCTGGGGTATATAGATTCTGCAACCCTAGTAAGAGCAATGGAGGGTCGAACATCCGTTTAAACATACCCAACATTCTTACGGTTTTTCGTATATTACTAACACCAATTTTTATTTTGTGTTTATTTTCGACCCATCAATATGGACATTTATTTGCCCTGATAATTTTTCTGGTTGCAAGCATAACAGATGCATACGATGGTTATTATGCAAGGAAATATAACGAAATTACTATTGAGGGAAAGTTTTTAGATCCACTAGCAGATAAGATTCTTGTTTCCTCTGCTTTTATTTCTTTTGCTTTGTTGCAAATAATTGATTTTTGGATGGTTGGTATTATTATTTTCAGAGATTTATTTGTAACTGGATTAAGAATGGCTATGGAGCAGCAAGGAAAGACGATGGTTACATCAATAATTGCAAAATTAAAAACTTCTGCCCAAATGATAATTATTACTATTATTCTTATTATTCTTGGATTAAAAGGAATTTCATTAGCTTGGACGATATCATTATTAGATATTGTTGTAACTTATAAAGTCATTTATAACCTTACATTATTTGTAACCCTTTTTACAGGATTTACAGGACTAACTTATTTATATTCAAATAGAAAAATTATTTTGCAATTTTTATCTGATGATGAATCTAAAGTATAAGTTTTCAGAAATTATATGCACAGTTTTATATATTGGAAAATTACCCATAGCTCCTGGTACATTTGGAAGTTTTGCTGCCTTGGTGTGCTGGTTTGTAATTAAACCAGCTATTAGCGATCCTCTTTTTTTATTAATTAATGGTGGAATATTCTTTCTTGGTATTGCATGCTCGGAGATTATTGTAAGAACCGATAATCTGAAAGATCCTCAATCTATCGTGATTGATGAGTGGGTTGGAATGTGGATTGGTCTATATTTAGTTAAACATGATTTTTTTTGGGGGCTAGCAACATTTTTTTGTTTTCGCATTTTTGACATATTTAAACCTGGACCTATAGGTGAAATGGATAAAATGGAAGGAGGTATTGGTGTTATGATGGATGATGTTGTTGCAGGAATTATTACATGCATACTTATGCAAAGTCTTTCCAATTCTTATCTATGAGAATCTCTATATTGAATATTGGTGATGAACTATTAGCAGGAAAAACTTTAAATACAAATTCACAATGGATAGGTGAAAAAGTTTCATCAGCTGGATTTCAAGTAGAAACTCAAATTACTGTTAAGGATGAAGAGGATGCTATTATATCTTGTATAAATTATTGTTTATCTAATCGTCCTAAATATTTAATTGTAACTGGTGGTTTGGGTCCTACAGATGATGATGTAACAAGGAATGTGCTTTTTAAATATATGGATACTAAATCTGTTTTCGACTATGACTATTGGAAAATTCTAGTACAAAAGTATAAGCGAGCCGGCATAAATATTACAGAATCCGTTAAGAACCAGGCAATAGTTCCTATAACTGGAGAAGTAATTTCAAATCCAAAGGGGTCTGCTAGAGGATTAAAATTTATAAAAAACGATACAGTCATTTTTGTATTGCCAGGTGTACCTTTTGAAATGAAAAGTATGTTTTCTGAATCTATACTTCCCCAGTTAGTTATGCAGATGAAAGATCCTATCCTTTCAAGAACTTTACGTACCACAGGTGTTCCTGAGTCAAAGCTTTATGATTTTATAACAACATGGAGCAAGGATGATAAAAATAAAATTGGCTATTATCCCTCTATTTATGGTGTTGATATAAAAATTTCTAATAAAAGAGGTAAAGAGATTGATTTACTTGTTGATTGGATCTATAAAAACTTTAAAAATTATATTTATGGTGAAAAGGACACAAATATAGAAACAAAAATCGTAAAAACCTGTATTAAACAAGGAAAAGAATTGGCGATTGCAGAATCCTGTACTGGAGGATTGATTGGTGATAGGATAACAAATGTTGCAGGAAGTTCCAAAATTTTTAAAGGTGGTGTAATAGTATACAGTAATGATTCTAAGGCGAATATTTTAGATATAGATAAAAAAATTATAGATAAATTTGGCGCAGTTAGCAAGGAAACGGCAAAGAAAATGGCAGAAAATGTTAAAACCATGTTTAATACATCTTTTGGCTTATCCGTAACTGGAATTGCTGGTCCAAGTGGCGGTTCTAAAGAAAAGCCTGTAGGATTGGTTTATATTGGATTAGCTAGTAATAAGAAGTCAATTGTTGAAAAATTTAATTTCGGTAAAGATAGAGAAGTAAATAAAATAAAGACAAGTCAATCTGCTCTAAATATTTTAAGGAAAGGTTTAGTAAATGAATGAAAAATTAATACGCACATTTTTATGTTTTCCAGTTCCTTTGGAAGTGCGATCAAAAAAAAACATGCTTTATTCAACCTTGGAAGGATCTCCAGCTCAAATAAACTGGGTAAAGAATGACAACCTGCATTTAACGTTAAAATTCATTGGCTTTACTACTGAATCTTACATACCTAAAATAATAGATACTTTGAAAGGAATAACTATTAATTATAAACCTTTCCATCTAGTAGTAAATAAGACAGGTTGCTTCCCAAAAAAAGAAAGACCTCGGACCCTTTATTTAAGAGTAGAAGGTCATCTCAACATATTAAATGAATTAGTCCAAAATATAGATAATGAATTGGAAAAATTAGATATACCAAAAGATCTAAATGATTTTATTCCTCATATAACTTTAGCAAGAATCAAATATCCACAAACCCATACGCCTAACATAGATCTATTTTTAAAATCTTCTTACGATCCAATTGATTTATCTTTAGATCGTGTGCAATTTTTCAGTAGTGAATTACTACCTTCAGGAGCAATTTACACTTTACTAAAAACATTCCCTTTAGGAGAACCAATTTAAGGAGCGAGCATGTCAGCAGACACAAAAAAAACAAAAGCTTTAGAATTAGCTATTACTCAGATTGATAGACAATTTGGTAAAGGATCTATTATGCGTCTTGGTGGAGAATATACACCTACAATAGAAAATTCGGTATCATCTGGATGTCTATCCTTAGATGTTGCTCTTGGAGTAGGTGGTGTTCCTAAAGGTCGGATAATTGAAATTTATGGACCGGAGTCATCTGGAAAAACTACACTGGCATTGCATATAGTAGCAGAAGCACAAAAAGCAAGTGGTTTTGCAGCCTTTATTGATGCAGAGCATGCAGTGGATCCAGAATATTCAAAAAATTTAGGAGTAAGTACTGAAGAATTACTCATATCTCAACCTGATACTGGTGAACAGGCACTTGAAATATGCGAAACGTTGGTTCGTAGTAGTGCGCTAGATGTAATTGTAATAGACTCTGTTGCAGCACTTGTTCCTCGAGCTGAATTAGAAGGAGATATGGGAGATGTTCATGTTGGCCTACAGGCGAGGTTGATGTCTCAAGCATTAAGAAAACTAACAGGAACGGTTAGCAGGTCAAATACTACCGTAATTTTCATTAATCAAATCAGAGAAAAAATAGGGGTCATGTTTGGGAACCCCGAAACTACGCCAGGTGGAAGAGCTTTAAAATTTTATTCATCTATAAGAATGGAAATTAGAAGAATTACTAGTTTAAAAGATGCAGGTGAAATGGTAGGAAGTAGAGTAAGGGTAAAGGTTGTAAAAAATAAAGTTGCTCCTCCCTTTAAGCAAACTGAATTTGATATTATGTATGGTAAAGGTATATCATTTGAAGGGGATATTTTAGATTTAGCAGTTACTGGTAATATTGTAGAAAAAACAGGTGCATGGTACTCTTTTGAAGATATGAAAATTGGGCAAGGAAGAGAAAATGCCAAAACTTTTTTAAAAGAAAATAATGATACTTTAACCAAAGTAACCGAAAAGGTCAGGTCATTTATGGGCCTGGTAACAGATAGTGAATAATTTAAAATTTAAAGTTCTATCCGTCAAATCTTCATCAAAAAAAAACAATTATTTTCTAGTTGCTTTTGAAAATGGTAGTGAATTTAAATTGCACGAGAATTCTGTTATTAGATATAATATTAAACAGAATCAATACATTGAAGATAACATACTTTCTCAAGCCTTAGACGATACTGAAAGGGAGCAGATAAAAAATAAAATATTTGTATTGCTTTCCTACAGGCAAAGAAGCAAGAAAGAATTGAAAGATACACTCTTTTTAAAAGGTTACAAAATTGAAAATATTTTAAATGTTATTAAGGAATTAGAACGAAGGAAATATATTAATGATGCTTCGTTTACCAAAATGATGGCTTCTCATTTGATTAAAGAAAAAAAACTTGGAAAATATTTAGTAGAACAAAAATTATTCCAGCACAATATTGATCCATCTATAATGGAACCTATAATTTCAAATTTATATAGAAAATATCCACCTTCAAACACTATCAAGAAGATATTAAATAAAAAGAAACGTAATTTGGGAAATTCTTTAAAAAATAAAATAAAAATTATTAATTATTTAAAACGTAAAGGATTCAATTTTGATGATATTAATTCCATTATAGAATCCCATTAAATTATATTATAAAGATTAATTGGATTAAATACCGAACTTCTTATTCATGCATTTTTGAAAAATTTTACATAAATACCTAATCTAGGAAAAAAATATTACCTATCCATATTTTTTTAAATAACATTATTACTTAATTTGCCAAGATTACCTAGTAGGTTAATTCAGATATATTTAAAAAAATGGGGCAGCGTTCATTAAGACCTCGGACTAGCTGAACGTCTACCCCTTCCACATACCAAAGGCACCAAACCAGCACCTTCATTCCTTA
>MDTB01079356.1_pt1 | contig 11024 bp, 11 predicted proteins | sample 811161 | NCBI WGS metagenome assembly MDTB01 (sample SAMN05326650, study PRJNA326480) | marine metagenome | isolation source: seawater | place: Mediterranean Sea | collected 2009
GCAATTTCGTGCCTAGCTTGGGTTGTCGGGATCACCCATGGATCAGGCGCTGCTGGCACTGATGAAACAGCTCTCCGCTGAGGAGAAGCTCATGTTTCAGAGCGATTATGAGGACCAAAAAAAGAGCACCGTTTTGGCAGTGGTGTTGGCCCTGCTTCTCGGTGGTTTTGGCGCCCATTGGTTTTATCTGGGCCGTACAGGGCGCGCCTTGACCTACCTGCTGGTGAACATCCTGGGCGGAGTGCTCACGGTGCTGCTGATTGGTTATGTGCTGCTGGCTGCTGTCTGGATTGCTTGTCTGATTGATGCCGTGTTCATGGGAGGCAGCATTGGCGCTATGAACCGCCTCATCGGTCAGCGTATTTTTGAGACGATTGTGGCCCTGCGTGGGGATCAATTGCAGGGACAAGCATCATGAATGGCAAAACATTCGTGCTGGGCTTATTGATATTTTTGGCGGCCTACATGGTCGTGGAATTCTGGGTCTTACGTCAGCTTGTGCCTCACGCAGCGTGATCTTCTCGTTCGTACCAAGCCAGCACGCGCGTCAGAGCCGTATCCGTCAAGGTCTCTAGGTAAACCCCAAAACGAGGGTCGTAATCCAGTCGCCCTTTGGTGTCGATCTCGTAGTGCTCGACAATGACGTTGATTGTTGCAGTGCGGTCCATGGTCCTGGTTGGGGGCTGATGGATACCGGGTAACGGCTTATGAACTCGATTGACGTCCTTGATGACCGTAAGACAAGTCGAGGGAATCAAACTTGAACGACACATGGTGTTGCAAGCTCAATCAAAAGTTCATGAATTTTTCTGGCGCCGGCGATCAATGACCCTGGCTAATTCAAGGAAATAGCCTGCGGTGCACCAGCGTCCATAGCTGCGGGAACGGTTCTCAATATCGGAGCGAATCTCTGCGGTTTCTGCCATCAACAAATCGAGGTCAATTTGCTCCAGTTCATAGAGGTCTTGAAGCTCAATTTCGTCGTTGAGCAAGTGGCTTTTGAACCACTTCTTGGTCTTTTGCTCTTGGGCGGGAATCTCCATGGTTTGCCGGTCAGGAAGCCTCTTCATTGGGGAGGGTGAGCTTCAAGCGGCATTCATACTTTACGAAGGCATGGGCTTTGATCGATTCGGCCTTCACTACCAGGTTGAGATATTGCGCTTCTAATTGAAAGTCAGAAGGAGTTGGGTTCTCTTTTTCCCAGGACTCCTGGTAACGATTAAGCCTGATTTGCATCAGTCTCGAGATTTTATCATTGCATAATCCATTGCCGCTTTGAGTGTTTAACGCTTCAGAGCTATAGCTTTTGGATGTATAATTTAAACTGACAAGTAGTAGCAGGCTAAGAGAAATATCACGCAACAAAGATGGTAAGTTTGTTGGCATAGTATTTTGATTGCAGAACTAAATTCAAAACAATCGTAATTATAGCTCAGGAGATATGCAATCGGCTAATCCGGATAAGGTTAGAGTGTTTTTCTATAAATCGTGCGGTGGGGCACATGTTATTGCTATGCCATGACTTGGGGATAGATCAACCCTCAAAGTTAGTCCTTTGAGTAAGTTAGGCTTATGATGATAATGAGCAAGATTGCGGCAAAAACAACAAGAGCCCATCCTATTGCTGTGCCAAGACTCAGGGCGAGATGCAGCCCAATGGCAAAGAGGATGAAAAATATAATGAGCGATATCCATCCCATCGCACTGCATGGGCGAATCCCAAAGCCATATCTCTTGGGAGCAAACCAGCGAGCCATGCTCCAAAAGCAATTGAAGGCATCCTAGCTGAGTACTAAGAATGGAATCCCCTTAAGCTGGAAAATAAATTGAAAGATCTATCGGCTATCTAAATATGCATAAATCGAAGCAGTGATAGAGACAGTGGCCTCAGAAGACTGGAGATACCAGGGTCGTTGCATAGAATACAGAAACCACGCCTCAAACTAGTTGACGCCATGAACATGCATCGATATCCAGGATTGACACCGAAATGTTGAACAACTGATTTTGATTCATATCTAGCAAGCTCAACCCCAAGACGATATTGGCTAGTTAACGCATCGCTTGACTGCAATAAATTTGTAAATGACATGGGTATTTTTAGTGGTGAAGTATCAAGACATAGCGTGATCAGTCGAATCAAGTCTTCCGCAGATGCCCAAACACCAGCTGCACTCTCAGCTTCAGGGAAATAATGATATCCTTCAAGTATTGCTGGGGATGATTGAAGCAAGCCGAGAGCTACAGATCCTGATTGTGTTTCAGCAAACTCTGGAGGAACACTTGTAAGATTCTGAAGTTCATAGGGCTCTGCTAAAAAATATTTTAATAACTCAGCATAACTTTTCTGAGTTTTGAGGGTAAGAAACCTCTGCAGGATCCACTGAGATAGGCCGGTGTAATGATAATTGCTAACGAGAGTTGGATCCATAGAAAAGCTACCTTTACTGCAGAAGTCTTTGATTTCTGGCAAGGTATCATTGGGATTATTGACGCCTAAAAAGCCGTGACTCGCTTTGATACCAGCGGAGTGGGAGAGTAGATGCCGAATACTAATCGGTGGATAGTCATCCTCAAGTTCAAACCCTGTTAGATCATAGAAATACTGATTAATTGGATCATTAAGGGAGATCAATTCATGATGCTGTAATGACATGCACAGTGAAGCTGTTACAAACTTGCTTACTGAAGCCAGCTGAAACTTTGTTTGAGGGTTGACTTTCGCTTCGTTCTGACGCAAATAACTCGGAAATCCATGACAATAAACAAAGGAATCATCATGATCGCAGAAGCCTATTGAATAAGCACCTTTAAATGGCAAAACATAGCTGCCAGAATTTAATTTCTCAGTGAATTTATCCCACCACATCGCATAATCTAATTACTAATGGGCTTAAGATCTTTGGCCGAGTCATAAACACTATTAAACGGCAAGATATTTGGTGGCCATTGAGAAGAATAACGATATAGCTTTGCGACTGATAAATTATATTTGACTAAAGCATTCGATTTCGATTTAATCGCTGTGCCGAGGGATTGCATGGCTTGAGTAATGGCTACCATATTATCCAGCCCCACTCTGTATCTTGCTTTTGTGGATGCAAGATAAGCTTCAGCAGCCAATACACTCTCCTCAGAGAGATAAACTAAGTCTTTTGCCGCTTCATAGGTGGCATAGGCTACTCTTATTTGTTTTTTCACTTTAAGACGCTCGGAATCCGCCTGAAATTTTTTCTGCTTGGCAGATGCTTCATAGGATTGAGATTCAGCGGCATAAACGCCAAAATCAAAAATATTCCAGGAGACGCCAAGTCCCCAGGCTCCATTTTTATAGGTCGATTGATATGGCTCAACCCCACTACTCGAACTTTTTGTGGTTCCATCCCACTCATAATATCCATAGGCAAAACCTTGAAAACTAAATTCAGGCAAATACTCTCTCATGGCAGCCCGTGCATTCCAAATGGCAGCATCTGCTTCTGCTAAGTAGACCATGATTTCTTCTCTTAGATTGAGTGCTTGCTCAACAGTTTCGTCGAGCGGCAATGTCCAGGTGTTTCCTTTTGCAAGGGGTGTGTCTGGAACAACAATTGAGCTTTGAGGTAAATCAAGAAGAGCAGCGAGCTTGTAGGCACTTTCAAAATACTGTTGATAGTAGTCGACAAGCTCAGAAGCCTGCTGGAACAATTGGTTCTTAGATTGATCCAATTCCCCAATATTGGAAAGACCTGCTTTATATCTAGCTTCAACATAATCAACTTGGTCTTGGTTGATCAAGAAAATCTCTTCAAATGATTTTACTAAGTAATAATTTGATTGAAGTTCTAGATAGGCTTCTTGGATATTCAGCAATAGGCCTCTTGCTGATACATCAAATGACAGACGTTCTCGAAAAAGATCTTGCTGAGCTGCTGAGGTCTGAGCCCAAAGCGTTGGGTTAAAAAATGTCCATGTAAGTGTAAAGTAAGGACCTAATTGGTAATACTGCTCTTCCGATGAAGTTGAATCAACTACTGAGGAGGTAACGGGGGTATAAGTATCATTTTCATTGTTATATTCATAGCTCTGTGATTGCGATCTTGTTGTTGAATAGTCGGAAGTGTAAACCTTACCCAAAAAAGGTTGCAGGTCTGAGAGTGTTAAAGATGGGTAGTTCTTCCTGACTTTTGCTTTGACAGTATATTCTTCTTGCTGTATAGCAGAATAGGCAGCTCCAAGAAGAGGACTTTTTGTAAGACCAATTTGAACACTATCCGCTAGTGACAAATGGGTAGCATCGGCATCAAAACGTTCTCGATACAAGTTAAGCTGTTTTATATATATTTCGGCAGTACGGACTGAAGGGATCGTTGAGGGTCTAGGTGTTAAAACATTAGAATTCAAGGGTGTGATAGCTTCAAGTCGTTCTTCCGCCCGAGCAACAGTTCCTGAAATCAAGAGAGCCGACAGGATATAGCATGCAGATGAGAACGTATGACCAATCAAGAAATGAAGAACAGATTTATAGTTCATAAATCACTCCTTGAGACCAGGCCCAAATCATATAATTGAGATGTGCTTATATTAGAGCTAAATTTAGAAATGACACTTTCTTTCCTTGAGTATGCTATCAAGATTTGATTGTTCTCCGAGCAGACACTAATAATGCTAGAAATTTCCTCAGAGTTTAAATCATCAAGCCAACCATAAACCAAAACTGGCGATAGTTTTAAATATAATGCCCTCGTTATCATTAGACGCTTGCTAAATACCTGGAAATTAGGGTTGATCTGTTTAATGGATAAAAGAGATTTTGCTAAGAACTCATCTGTTGATTCAAGATTGAGGCAACCTAAACATTTTTGGAGATAAGGCATATCTATTAACTGTGAATGATCAGTTAAATTGCCAATTATCGAAGACTCAAAAATGTATGAATTTCCTTGTAGAAGGCAAGAATTGTTAGAAAAGGAATTTATATCAGCAAGTGACAATGCACGGTTATTCATATATAAATATAAATGAGGAAAATTCTCACTATAGTTATATTTGCCTGAGAAAAAACCCATTATCTGCAATGATATTTCAGGATCACCTGTGAAGACAGTAGGTTTTCCAGGGACAGCTAAAAGTGCTTTTGAATTGATAGTTCCTCCTGTTGATTCTTTCGAGAGCTCGAGATTCCTGATTAATGGTGTACTGATAGCTGTCTTTGAGGACTTTAGCGAGGTGTTTCTAAGAATAGGCCTTAGCCTTAAAACATCAGGATAAATTTCTGCTAGAGAAAGAAAGCTCTTGCTAAATGACCTTGTCGCAGAATTGATTGTCGTAAAAGCTGATAGCAGTAAAATCACATAACCCTGACTAACTCCGGCGGATGCCTTAGCGCTTGGATCAAGCACCTTCAGAAGAGACTCTGATGAAAAAGCAAACAAAAACATCGAGATTATAAAGGCGCCAATGATGCTGTCCATTGCATTGATAATTGCACGTATAAGTCCTAACTTGATTTCAAGACGAGCAATTTGGTATCTGACCGACTTATATCTGTCAAACGTATTATCTTCGGATCCAACCGATCGCACAGTAACAATAGACTCTAGCGGCTCCAAGATAGAATCATTAAGAGATGCCGCAAGAACCAATTTTTGATATCTAAAGATGGTCTCGATCACGGCTGAGATTAGATCTATAATCGGACCAATTAGCGATAGAGCTACAAGGATAATTAAAAGCTCAAATGAAAAAGATTTGAAGAATATAAGCAGCAAGTTCATGACAATCACGAATGCAGCAGTGATTGCAGATATGAATGATGACTGTAAAACTCGTCTGATTTGATGGAGGGAACCAAGCCGTTGTTGGAGATCGCCAGGGCTAAAGTTATCAAAGAATGAACTCGCCATATGGAGAATTCGATAGAAGAACTGAACAGAAGCGTTATACCCCAATATCAGCTCTAACCTTATGCCCATGAATTGGTTAAATAATTTAAAAGTATGGCTAATGACTTTTGTCATTAGCAAGAAAAAACCAATTTGGATCATTAATGTTGATCTACCTTGTGGAACAATAGTGTTGAAGATATAAGCGTTCAGCCATGTTGGTATTAACGAGAGAAAAACTGCGCAAAAAGTAACAACAAGAATAGCCAAAAGAAACCCATATCTCCTATTAAATATTCGCCTAAAAAGCAATAATAAACTAGTTGACTCAGGCGGCAGTGTATGAGTCAAAAGGATTATGTCATCTGCTTTCTCGTTGAGTTTTGATATACCCCAGCGAGGAGGACGCTTGACATTTATGCCATCTGAAAAGCATCTTAGAAGAAGTCCAGAATCTCCAAGAAGAGAGTCTTTTTCAATAGGCTTGAGCGATATATTTGTAATACCATAAAGGGTTGAAAACTCTTCAAGAAGCTCATGGATGTTGGAGTGATCTGTCTGTGCTGATGACTCAACGATTCCAAAATAATCGAGAACTATACTTCGAACTTCTTTAAAGTCAGTCAGCCTTTTCTGGTCATCATATTTCGTGTAAGGCCATGAACGATCAATGGCATTTTTCTCATACTGTGAAACAGAGGAGGAAACATAGAGACCATTCTGATCAGCTTTAAATCTGTTGAAAAATCTTGAGAAGGTCATCAACTCTTATTGCTGTCCCTTAGCAAGGTAGTATTTAACTGAATAACTGAACTGAAATCGGACTTACTTTGAGTAGTTGACAAATAAAGTAGACCTATTTCTCTGTCATGGCAGTAGGGGGAAATTCTGCTAATTAAGGAGTCAATAGATACATTGGCATCACCATTTGGCTCGCAAATGACTATGTACTTTGGGTTACACCATAGCGCTCTTGCTATTCCGAGGTAATAAAGTTCTTCTGGGAGTAATGAGGATACAGAGAGACTCTTGTCGAGCTCTAGGTCTTTGAAGCCTAAGATTCTGCTAATTGTGTAAAATTCCTCATAATCCTGGGCTGACTGTGCTTTTTTCCAGAGGCTTATATTTGCACGTAAAGATTTTTTGTATAGATAAGGCTTGGTTCTGGCAACGATTAATTGCTTTTTTTTGTTTTCATAGGGAAGGCCTAAGCGTAGATATGATGGTATATGGTCATCCCCAGCAATTAAAGATTCGAAATGACTAATGTCATCTTTAGTCGCAAAAGTAATATTCGCAGGGGTATCTTGTTGTTTAATTCTGAATATACCTTCTTGTGGGGCGGCAGTATTTTCTATGGTTATGGCATAACTACTCTCTAGTCTTTGCACTGGATTCATTGAAACCAATCTTGCCTCTTCATTAATATCTTGGACTCTCTCGTTGATCGTTCTGATAGATTGTAATTTAGAAATAAAAGATGCTGTCGTTTTAAAAGGTGCAATCACATTTGTCATTATTGCAGAAAAGGCAACATACTGACCAAGTGATATATTGCCATCCACAATAAGAAGTGCCGCGATAGTTAACAGAATCGTGCTCTGGAGAGTGTCGATAATGGTCGTTATGAATGATACCTCAACTGAAAAGATAGACAGCCGTTGTTGTGTTGACACCCGTTTGATAATTTTTGTCTGGTGTAGGCGGAATGCGTCGAGAGTTCTAGATTGGTCATTAAAATTTGAGAGTTCATTGATGATATGAACAAAAGAAGATGTTTCTTCGGCTAATACCTGAACGTGTTGATCTGTTCGGATTTTTTTGGGAGCAGCTGTCGCTAGTACAAAGCCAAAACCAATTATTTGAAAAAGTAGTAAGAGGATTGAAAGGGTTGGCGATGAAACAGCAAGTACAAGAATCATCAGACAGAGATTTAATAAGGACGCCACCAAAGTGACTTCATCAACACCAATAAAATTAGAGACAACTTCACTTGACCTTACTCTGTTTAATAGATCGCCAGGCTGTCTTATTTGTAGATATGAGGTAGGTGTACGCAGTAAATTTGCCATCGTCGTGAATGACCACCGTATCCCCAATCTGCTTGAAAGCAATATTGACAAAGTTCCTGCAAACATGATTAGCAATGCTCCTACAGCAGCTACTGACAAATAAATCCATGCTAACGGCCGAGCCCAATTAATATCTCCTATTTGGACTACAATTGTGAAAAAGAGATTTTTGGTAATCGGGTCAAGTAATTTTGTTAGGCCTTTGAGTACAGTTAGACCTATTATGAGCACGGCTAAATTTCTTATCCAACTATCCGAAAGTAGAAGTGTAGCTATTGTTGATTTCGTTTCTGGCCTGGATTCTATTAGGGCTTGATTCTCCTTCGGGGCAGAATATACATAGTCTGTCATCAAGGCACTAGTAATACTGGTTTCGCTGCCTGGATATTTTCGCCAGCCTGTCAAAGGACTATTAATGTAGATTGATCCATTATCTTTTTTCTCAATAATGACAGGTCCTATTTTTTTGATTGATGCTATTGAGACTACTGGCAAGCAAAACGATTGATCGTTTTTCCCAACTAAACAGCGTTCAATACTTATAAGCTTTTCTGCTGCAAGTTGATCTAAGTTTCCATATTGACATTTAAGTAGAGAACGTCCATTACGAATCTCTGCAACACTAATTTCCCTGCCTTGATATTGGGATATAATTGAAAGACAAGTTAAGGCTTGTTCGCTAGGGCTGAAGGCAACTCTTGAAGCCGTTTTATGCCTGGATAAACTTACTTTAGGCATAGTTATTCGAAATTACTATCCCCTGTAATGGTTCTGATAAATGGTGAGATATAAGAGATTGGTAAGCGTAATTGATAAGTGATCTTTGCTGACGCTAATTCCCCTGATTTAATAGGCCACGGTGGTCCCTTAGACCCAATCCATACGGGTTTGCCATTCTTCATTTCGAGTTCTACGTTCACCATAAGTGGACTTTTTGATTCCCCCTTTTTGTAAATAACATCAGACAAAGTTTGTGATCCAATGTATGCAGCTAAAGCCCTGGAATCTGTCGGATAATCTGTGACTCCAGTTACTGAACCTTTAATGTACCCAAACCTGGCAGATGGTGATGATTGTGGAGAAACGATTACTTCATCACCAATCCTTATTCGCCCTGAATTTTTTGCATCTACGAGGAAAGTACCTATCAATTTACCTTTGGTAGGGCTAATCACAAATAACTCTTGCCCCTTACTCACAGCGTCACCCTCCCAACTTGAAATTTGAATCACTTGTCCTGTGGATGTCGCTGCAAGGCTTTTCGCGTAGTTCAAGTTATTCAACGACACTTCTTGTGATTTTGTAGCGTTGGCGAAGCGGCTGTTGGCTTCGTTGATTGAATCTCTTAGTTTCCTTTCTGTAGATGCACGCTCTGCCAAGAGTTTATTGTATTTTCCTTTGGTCTGACCTACTGTACTCTCATATGAAACAAGTTTTTCCTGATATTGAAGATATTCGATTTCTGACAAATAGCCTTGATCGAGAAGTTTTTTATATTTTTTGATATTTGATTGTTGCGTCTCGAGTACCTTTTGTTGTTTTTGTATGCTGTTGTCTGTTGTTTCTAATAACTTTTCCAAGCTTGTTATTTGCTGATTGAGCTGATCTGGTATGTGTTGGTAAGCCAACGCTCGGGATTTGCTGGCAAGATCTTTTTCTTTTAATGCTGCTTTTGCTTCTGCTTGTCGGTTTGAAAGAATTAGTTCAGCTAGCATTTGTCCTTTTTCAACTTTGTCGCCTATATCAACAAAAAGGTCACTCACGAGGCCATCAGCTTTTGCCCTGACTGAAAATAGTTTGGGTTTTTTGTAGATCACACCCTTTCCGTTCGCTGTAATGGGCATGTTGTAACTCACCATCCAAATCAATAGGACGACCACAAATGCGCCAAGTACTCCAGCAGCTGCAAGAATTGGGATTGAAATAACGTTTGGTGCTTTTAGACCAATTCCTGAATCTGCGTCCGCTGAGCTTAAATTGTGTATTGGTCTATACTTAACTTCTTCTTTTTCGGGGGCCGTGTCCGCCACAAGGGGTTTAAAGCTCTTGAGATATTAGCCTATATCCTCTTAAAAATCTATATAACCAACTTTTGTTCAGTAGAAACAATTGATATTTGATTCTCAATCTTAAACTTAGCTTAAATCGTTTCATATTTACATATGCCAAAACTGAAGTTATAGAAGGCCATTCTTCTAGCTTTTTGACATTACATCTCCTATGTCAGATTCAGCCCTCAAGTCATTCTTAGCCAAAATTAAAGGCAACGAGCCACTTCAGCGTGAGCTTTTAGCTTCTGGTAGCGATCCAATCGCAATTGCCAAGTCGAATGGTTTTGATATTGATCAAGCAACTCTTGGGCGATGGCTTGTACGCTCAATTGTTGCTGTTCAGCTATTTGCAAAAACACATCCCAATGTAGACAAAAAGCTATTAGCAGACTTATCTAAGATCTTTGATGGTGATTTTGGTATTTGAGATTGAATTTAGGTCTTTGATTTAACTTTTCTTTTTTTATCTCTCTATCCATGCTATGACCCTTCACACACTTGCGGAAGATCTTCGCTTCTCTCTCGAGCTTCTCATTGCTCGATCGACATATGACCTTGAATTACGCGATTCGCTTTTAAACAAGCCAGAAGAAACCTTGATAGCCAATAACATATACCTTCCTGTTGATTTTCAGATTTTATTCACTGAGGATTTATCTCAATGCTCCTCACCCGGAGCTGATTTAACTGTCTTGGCTCTTCCACTCGTTCAAGAAACTACTATCACGAGTGATACTACTCAGCTATTTACTAGAGAGCCAGAATTATCCTCCTCAGGACTTAATTCCTCAGGGGTGAGCACGATTACCGTAGTGGCGACAACAGAGGCGGAAGTGGTATCTACAACAGCTGTGCAAACGTCAGAAACTGCGACAACATCAGTAGAAGCTGTTGCGACTGTCACAACTGAAAGTGCAGTAGAAGAAACCACTGTATTCACCACAGTAGAGGCTGTTGTTGTTGCCACTTGATCGAGGTGAATGTTTTTGGCTTGTAGGGTCAATTGTTGCCGCTTAGCTAATTTCTAACACCCATCC
>MDTB01098138.1_pt1 | contig 11024 bp, 13 predicted proteins | sample 811161 | NCBI WGS metagenome assembly MDTB01 (sample SAMN05326650, study PRJNA326480) | marine metagenome | isolation source: seawater | place: Mediterranean Sea | collected 2009
AAAATCTTTTCCAATTAATATTTGTTGTCTTACAAAATCAATACCATTTATATGCTGAATTTGACCATTTTGATAAATAATATCTTTACTTGTTATCATTTTAAATATAATTCCCATATAAAATAAGGATAATAAATATTTAGCTTGTATATTACTTAAATTAAATTTTTTTTTAATTCTAATAACATATAATTCTATAAGTAATTCTTTTATATTTTTTTTCTTTATATTGTTCCAATTTTTTCTAGAATCTTTTAGATCTTTCTCCATATTGATGAACATTTGTTTTTGTTTCAATTTTTCTTCATTTGAAATTATACCTAATTTATTAGTAAATAAAAAAAAAATTTCTTTATACATTTGTTCAGGATTTTTTGTAGGATCTATTTTATATGCAAAATCTTTTTTTTTAAAATTACAACATAAAAAATTTTTAGAAATATATGAACCATAAGGTGTTTTACCATATGCTAAATCTTCAAAAATGTTAGCCCAAAAGTTATCATCACAAAATTTTCTGCATTGAGTAAAAATCGGATGTATAATTTCTTTTCTCATACCACTTATAATTAAATACTTATTCTTTTAAAGAGATATGAAATAAAATCGAATTTATACATATAATTTCAAAAAATAAATTAAAATGTTAAAAGTTGTAAAACGCGATCCAAAAGCAGTTATTCCTTCTTCTGCGCATCCAGAAGATATTGGTTTAGATCTTACTTGTATTAATGTAAAGAAAAAATTAGAAAACGGTGTAATTATATATGATACAGGTATTTCTGTTCAACCTCCTGAAGGTTATTATATAGAAATTATTCCTAGATCTAGTTTATCGAAAACAGGTTGGTTTTTAGCTAATAGTGTAGGTATAATTGATCCTAATTATACCGGAACTTTGGGAATTCCTTTAGCACCTTTATCTATAGTAAGTAAGGAATTAACTGTTCCTTTTTGTAAATTTCAGTTAGTTGTACGTAAAGCTTATAAATTTTCAGTTCTAGAAGTTGATAATATCGATAATACTGAAAGAGGAGATGGAGGATTTGGTAGTACAGGTGACAGAGTATAAAAAAATTTAAATGATTATTTCATTCTTTAACAGATTTAATATTATCTGCAGAAACGGAAGCAGGAAGATATCCATTAGTTCGTGTTAAAATACAAAGAAATATAATGATACAAAAATATAGAATATTTAAAATAAAATTATCCTTAAATAATATTAAAAATATTATTTAAAAATATATTATTATATATAAAAGCTCTTGTAGCTCAGTAGGTTAGAGCGTGTGGCTGTTAACCACAAGGTCGAAGGTTCGAAACCTTCCAGGAGCGTTTTTTATATTCAAAGAATATAAAAAAAAATAGTTAAATAAATAAAATGTCAAACAAAGGTAATAAGAGAAAAAGTAGATCTCCTAATAAGAGAAAAAGTAGATCTACAAATAAGAGAAAAAGTAGATCTCCTAATAAGAGAAAAAGTAGATCTCCTAATAAGAGAAAAAGTAGATCTCCTAATAAGAGAAAAAGTAGATCTACAAATATTTCATCTAATTTATATAAAATATATGAACAAAGAATAAAGGAATTATGGAAACAAGTACAAGAAGGTGAATTATCAGAAGAAAACTGCAAACAACGTATAATTCAATTACAGAATTTTTTCGAAATGGAAAAGAATAAAATTTTGATAGAAAGAGAAGAAGATATTCAAAATATTATTAATTATATAACAATGAAATATGAAAAAGAAATTAATGATTTAGAAGAACATTATTTTCCCGGTGGTGATCCTAAAACAGCTATAGAACAAAAAATAATAGAAAATGAAGAAAAAAATATACAAATAGAAAGTTTGATTAAAGAAAAATTAAAATTAATTGAAAATTTAAAAGAAGAACAGGACAAATGTGATAAAAAAATATCAGAAATAGAAAAAAAATTTTCCACACCCATAGAAGAAAATCATATAATTAGATGTAATTTAGAAATAGAAGAATTAAAATTACAAAAAAATGAACAACAAAATTATATTTTACGTTTAGAAGAAGAACATAAACAATTAGAAAGAGATAAAATCGAAAATTTTAAGCAACTAAAAAAATTAGAAAATATTATATTACGTTTACGAGCTTTTATAGGTAAAAGAGAACAAAAATATAGATCACAAATTTTTTCTTTAGAATCTTCTTTACACAAAGGAGAAGAAAAACATAAAACAGAAATTGATGCTTTACAAGAGTCGTTGAACAAAAAAGATTTGACATACAAAATAGAAGTAGAATCTTTACAAGATTCCTTAGAAGAAAAAGAACAAAAACATAAAGAGGAAATTAATTCCTTGCAACATAAATTTTTAGAAACATCTGCTGAAAAAGTAAAATCACATATTTCTACAGAAGACGCATTTGAAGAATTAGGTGACGAAAATACATTTCAATTAGAATTAGCTTCATCACTAGAAATACAAAAACAATTACAAGATAAAATAAAATTATTACAATCTGAAAATAAAAAATTAAAATCTAAAAATAATTTAGAAGGATGTGATGACGTTGAAAAGAAATTAAATTCTCTGGAAGCTTTAATAAGTAAAAAAGAAGAATGTAAAGATATATTAGACAATGAATATTTATTATTACCTCTAGAAGAAAAAGAAAGTAAATTAAAACAATTGACAGGAAAACTTATGGGAGGTGAAGAATTATCAGATAGCGATATGACTAAATTACAACAATTAAGTGATGCACTTTACGGAGATAGAGAATATATAGAAAGAGAAGAATCTAAGGTGCAAAATTGGTTCATAGAGAATAATAGTATAAATAAAGATGCATATATAAGAATAAAATCTTTTGTACCTGATCAAAATTCAAAAATTAGTATAAGTATAGATGTTATTAAAAGGAAAAGTAGAATATTTGAATTATTATTTAAACAGAATCCGTTAAAGAAAAAAGATTGTGATTTTTTAGCTGCAAAAATAGCTGGAAGTCCAATGATTATTCAATATGATCCAAGAATAAATATACCTGAAGGAGATATGGGAGGTCCCAGTTTAATTTTATCTATGCATAGTGCAGATTTAATAAAAATAATAGGTACAATTGAAAGTAGAAGTTTATACGAATTAAGAGCATTAGCATATTTTTTTCAAAATATAACATTTAGCGGTACGAAAAAAGATATAGAGATTAAAGAAGATATAAGAAATAGAATAATAAATGAAGCCATCAAAAAGAGTCAACCTACTTATAGAACAGATAGAAATGAAGAAAAAACGACAAGATTATATAAAGAATTAACACCATTATATCCACAGAATGAAGAAATATTAGATATAGTACATGATAAATTAGAAAAAAATTCTATAGAAGAAATATATAAAACAAAACCTGAAATTGAAATTGTAATTCAATAATAAAATATTTAATTTTGAATTTGTATCTTAAATTGTATACAAATTAAAATGGAAGTTATAACGATTCAAAAAAAAATAATTCTTGAATCTTCACTCTTAAATAGTAATATATTAGAAAATTTATTCTTGAAATTAAAAGAAAATATAACTTGTGATTGTACAAAAGAATACGGATACATTTTAAATGTAGTAGAAATAAAAAGAATTTTAGATCACAAAATAGAAAGGTCTAATTCAAATAATATTTTTTTTGTTGAATTTACAGCAGAAGTTCTAAAACCTAAAGAAGGTTTAGAAATAGAAGGTATTATATGTATGATTTATAAAGATGGAATTTTTCTAAATATTATGGAAAAACAAAAAATGTTAATTCCTAAATCTAATTTAGCTAATTATAAATTTGAAGAATCAGGAAAAAAATTTGTACATATTGAAAATGATAAATCATTAAAAAATGGGGATCAAGTAAAAGCTATAATTACAGCTGTAGGATATGATAATAAAAAATATAGTTGTTTTGGTAAATTAATATAATATTAGATTTAAAGTTATTTTTGTAATAAACAATAATGCAGTTACAATTATTAAAACAATTTGATGAACAATTAACACATTTTTTTGATGAATTAATTAGACAATTTCCTCATGAAGGAGATTTAGTTATTATTCGTCTTTTTCTAACTACACAAATATCAGCAGAAGATAAAATGAGGATTTTTACTGAAACAATCAATTCAGATAATAATCTTTTTCGTAATAAAATTAAAGAAAGAGATGAAATTTTTTTTCTTAAAAATGACATATTTGATAGATTTGGTACAGAAAAATCCGGTCATTTTAAAAAATTATGGGCGTCGGGACAATTAGATAAAGACGATAAGGAAGTAATGTTCAAATGGTTAGATATATTTGTTAAGTTATCAGATAGATATAATATAACAAATTAATTTAAAAAATTTAAAGAATTCTTGTATAATTTTAAAATGGATCAAAAAAGACCTGAAAATATAATAGGATACGAAACCCCACTTAAATTTAATTATTCAAAAGACAGAGCATATAAAACATTTACAGAAGGTAAAAAAGAGAAGAAAAATGAAAAATTTTCTTCTACTATAGTGAAAAACACATATGCTTCTAATTTTATATCACAAGATAATTTATGTCCTCAATGTAAAAATAAAGCTATAAATTTTAGTAATTGTGTTTATAATATAAAATCATGTGAGCAAAATCATTTTTGGTTTACAGATAGAAGCGGTGAAATCAAACAAGGTAAACCTTCAAATTAATATAATTTAAAATATTAATTTGAATTCTTTATTTATTTTTAATAATAAAATAAATATGGATAGTCAATTGAAACTTATTTTAGATGTTAAAAATCAACATATACAAATTGATTCTACACAAAATATAAATATAAAAGACGCTAAACCTTTTTTTGATCTATTTCGATGGGAACATTATCTTTATATAAATCAAATATTGGGAGATAGAACCATACGAGAAATAATTATGGAAGAATTTCCTCATACTGGAGATTTTAAATTAAGAACAATTAAAGCAGGTAGAGGATTCAGAGGTGGAGATCATCATATTGTAAAAAAAGGTAGATTAAATGAATATTGTTCTGTGCAATTTGGTATTCAAAATGTTATTGAACATCCATTTGATACTTTATGTCAAAGTTATAGTATGGCATATTATTTTGGATTAATAACAAAACACCAAAGAAAATTAACAAGAAGTATACAATTATCTATGATAAGAAAATGGAGAGAAATATTGGCTAATGAGAATATTAAAGAACAAATTATATTTGCTACTGTTCATAAAAAAAAAGGTAAATATACACAAGAATTACCTGATACTTTAAGAAATTCTAATATTATACTAAAGATTCATGATGTTTTGAATAAATGGGAAAAATATGGTTGGATTGTTTTTGAATTAGATCCCAAAATTGGTATTTTTTTTGGATATTCATCAAATGATTTTAAATAAAATAAAAAAAAATATAAATAAATGAGTGAATATCAATATACTTACATCTTTTTATTTTTAATTTTTATTGTTGGTTTTGTTTTATTAACGGCAGTATGGCAGATAAATAGTCAAGTTCCTGAAGAATGTTGGGGTGCTAGTACAGCATTTAAGAATGCTGTTCTAGGGATATATACTATTGGAATAATTTTTGTCATTATATCAATTTATACTGTTGGTTGGACACAAATGACAGGTTCACAAGGTATAATACCAACAGCTAGTATTAGTTTTTATATTGCATTTGTTGCTGCTTTGTCTATTACATTAATAGCTTTATGTTCAACAATTGATAATGAAATAAAGAAGAATAAATCCTTATGTAAAAATCCTCCAGTACAATGGATTCAAACTATCTTGGTTGTTTCTATCTTAGCATTATGTTGTTGTTTAGCACATATAGGTTTTGCAGCTTATCAAAGTAAGAAATTTTCTCAATTTGGATGAGGAAAATAATTAGTCTTTATATAAATTGATATTTAATTACATAATCAGAATGATTTTTATGAATAATTTTTAGATATATATCATAAAAAGAAATAATTATACTAAAATATTAAATATTTAAACATATAAAAAAACTTTTCAAATATGCTCATTATTAATGAAGACTGTTTCAATTCTGATAAAATACTTAAAGTGCACTGTGGAGATAATTGGAACGGTGAAGATAGTATGATAATGATGAAATGTGGATTGGATCAAATAAAAAAATGTTTAGAACAATGTCAAAATAATAATAAAAAAATGTTATTAGTTTGTGATTGTACAAAAGGAACATTTCCCCCACTACCAAGAGCAATGCAAGTAGTAACTTTTATGCATGGTATTAAACCAATTCTTAAAAATTCATTAGAACATACTGTTATATATGTAAAAAATGAACAAATAAAAAAATGGTTAGATCAAATATTAAAAGTGTATAAACCTGTCAGACCTATACATATAGTAAGAAATAAACAAGATATTAAAAAACATTTAATGAATGTACAACATATTGAAATGAATGATGAAGAAGACGAAAAAAACGATGAAGAATTAGCTATGGAATTACAAAATATACAAATGTCATCTTAATTAATATATTATTTTTTAAAAAATAATATATTAATTTTTACATTTCCATCTCCTTCTAGATTGATTAATTCTTGAATTTGGATTATTTCTAGTAGAAGCTTTAGATCTTCTCCATTGACCTTTTGATCTAGCACAATAGGATTTTCTCCTTTTTGCATTTTTACTACCAGGTTTTGGATTTCCTGTAACTGCTGTTTTTAATTTAGAACCAGGGTTCGCTTTTCTGTATGCAGCTACACCAGCTTTAGTCATACCAGCTCCTGATTTTGTAGGTCTATAATTACGACTATTACGTTTTATTGATCTAGAATGACGTTTTTTAGGTTTTCTTGATCTAGAATAACGTTTTTTGGGTTTTCTTGTCTTACGAGAAGAAAATTTTGATGTTTTCTTTTTACTTCCTACTTTTTGATAAGGATTCTTCTTCTTTTTAGAACATCTTCTTTTTATTTCAGATTTAGAAAGACCACTTGCTGTTTGTGGAGTTTTTCCATTAACTTTCCTACGAGGTCTACAATATGGATAATTTTTTCTTTGCGCTTTACTTCTACCACATTTTACTATTTTAGGTAATTTACAAACATCAATCCATTCTTCCTTAAACCATCTACTCAAACCTCCACTCCTAGATTTAAGTTTAGATTTACGTTTAGATTTACGTTTAGATTTACGTTTAGATTTACGTTTAGATTTTCTTCTAGATTTACGTTTAGATTTTCTTCTATGAGGAGCATCATGATGTTTTGATCTTTTTTTATATTTACTAGCTCTTTTAGATTTATTTCTAGAATATTTACCACCTTTTTTTTTATATTGTCTAACTAACCAAGCACTTCCATAAGCGCTAGGCCAAACTTTAAATTTTTTCTTTGCTTGAGATTTGACTCTATTATATAAAGCTGTATTTACAGGTTTTCCACCTTTTGCTGTATTTTTTCTTTTGGAACGAGAATTTTTATTAGATTTTCTTCTAAAAGAAGATTTTTTAGAAACCATTTTATTAATATCAACATTATAACAAACTTATTTGTTTCTCAACATTTAATCCAAAAGGACCTATAATACATTTTTCAGTTATATTACTACAATTATTTGGTTTATAAGCATTATTATAAACAGCTCTCCATCCAGCTTCTCTTTCCATAACTATAGGTGCTGCTGATGCTGGAATTCCTCTAAATCTTCTAGGATACGGCCATGTATCATAATCTGTTATAACACTGAGTGCATTATTATATGTAGAATAATAAGGGAAACTATCTTGTTTCTTTTTTATTTGTTCTCTAATGGAATTAACATTATTATAATTTATGTACAATTCATGAGAATTATTTTCACTACATGGACAATTATTTATATCATTTGGTAATGAATAAATAGACATTTTATAATATTATTTCTTTTTTTTTTTATAATATAAATAATGTCGAAAAGAAAAACAGTTGGGATTACTATAGGAATATTGTTTTCAATTGGTTTAATAATACTTATAATATTCCTTGTGAAAAATAAAGGTGGAACTAATGGTGGTGGAAATACTCCTTCTCCTATTATACCAACACCTACACCTATAGGAAGTGTTCCTGTTCCTACTTATTCTCAATCAGAAGGAAGTGATTGGGATCCTGATAGAACACTTTATTGGGGTACAGGACCTGGTAGGGGTATTCAAGCATGGCCAGGTCTTGAAGTAAGTACTATGAGGTGTGCAAGTACTGAGAACGGTCCTCGGCCTATTCCCGGTTATAGTTGTGTAAGTCCATATATAAGAATGTATAAACCTGGTGATAATAATTATAGGGAATGGAGACAATTAATGATGGGACAAAGTTGTTTAACATATATGTACGGATATGATAACGCCCCACAGGGTACAGAAGATTTTGGTTTAGTATATCAAATTGATATGTATGGTAATTCTCGCACTTCTGGTATATGTTTAAATAGATGCAACGATGGAGCTGCAACTCCTAATAATAATATCACTGGTACTGGATGGGCAGGATACGCGTTTTCTTTTTTATCAGGAGGAGGTTTAGGAATTGTGTATGGTGAATATAACACGTATCCTAATAGTGTTTGTTCCGATCTCCAAATTCAAGAACAATGTGATTGTAATGTTAATTGTAGATGGAACAAGAAGGGGAGTGGTTATTGTGAAAATTCTACGGATACACATGATAACGTACCACACTGGAATAGGTATCCTTTATGGTTTACATGTGGTAATTACGGAGATGGAATTAATGATAACATTCCTAGTTGTCTTGTATCATGTTTTGGACCAGGTAATTGCCAAAATGATACAGCAACTCTAGATGCTAAAATGCAACTTAAAAATCAAGGAAAATGTAATCCTGATAATACAGTAAATAAAAGTTTATGTTGTGGTGGCAATAAAGCATGTGTAAGTAATACTGAACTTATACAGGACGGTAATGTTTATTTACAATTTTTCGAAGACTATTGGCAACTTGCAACCGAAGATGGTCAAATAATTTATGTTACCACAGGTCCTCTGCTAAGAAGTAAGCCATCAGCTGGAACTACAATTAATTCATGTTTAAATCAAGACGATGGTTCGGTAGGTGAATTTACAGGTTGTGAGAATCAATATGAATATCAGTGTGGTGATACAGTAGCACCACAGCCAAGTGTTTGCGATCCATGGATGGGACAGAGTCCTAGTCCTGAATGGAAACCAGTAAATTAATTTTATACTAAAAATATAAAATTAAAATAATTTAAATTTAAATCAAATTTTAACAAATAAATGATACGTGTAGGTGGAAAACAAAGACGTGGAGTTCCGGGTTCGAGAGCCGCAAAAAAAGATATGTATAAAAATATTGATGTGACAAGTGGATCGAATAATATTGTAAATGGTATTTCTGCAAAAACTTTATCACCTCTTGTAGGTAATCTAAAAATTGTAGACAATGGTATGGAATTTCACCAATTTGAAAATTGGTGGCAAGGTAATAAAGTTTACATTGAATTAGGACATTATAATCCATTAACCAAATCTACAACTCCCAAATTTAAGGCTTTTCAAAACAAATGGGCAAAAAGTGTAGTTGGAAAAAGAAGACCTCCAGAAATATTAATTAATGGAAGGGTATTGATTCCTTCCTTTGCGATGTATAATAATTATACTCCTTATGATTATAAAAACGCTAGATTTGTATATTTACAAAAATATTGTGATGTAATTAAAAATTTACCAATAATCCAAGAATTAGTAAAATTAGTAAAAAGTGGTCAAAATATTATGATCATTGATAATGATGGACCATGCTCTTCTGAATATCCTGAAGGTGTCCCAATATCATGGAATGTATTGAACAACAAAATACGAGATTTATCTAGACCTTTTGGTCACGGATATATAGTAGCCATAATTGTATTTGTTCTGAGTCATGTTAAATCATACTAGGTTACTTCTCACAACACTACCCTGTAGGAACATTACTTTCAATGGTTAAACCAAAATCACCTTGTTCTTTTTGAAATTCTTTTTTCTCTAAATAATACTTTGCCTGTTCTATTTAATGGATGTCTGTTATCCATAATTTATTTTTAAAAATTTTACTGTGGAGGATTCATAGGACAATTAGTAGCTTTACTATATATTCTTACTAAATTGGACTTCATATTATAATAATAATTTAACATTTCAGAATTAGAGTTCATCCAATTAGCTAGAGTACTATTTGAGCTTAATAATTTATCTAATAATTTATTATTACCATTATGAAGTCTTAAGTTTATATATATACCTAATAATACATCACCTGCAATCCATGATCTTTGAACACAGTATAACATTAAAGGATCTCTATCAATATTATCTATTTCTTCAGCAGTTAAACCATATATAGGAGTCATAATTAAAGAATTATTCGTACCTCCTACTGCTAAAGTATTTGGTATATAACTCATTATAATAGGTGAATCTGCTACTGTAGGATCAAAAGGTTGATATACAGGTTTTCCTCCAATCATTTTTTTTAAATATCTCATTATAGCAGCATTTCTTATTACAATTTCACCTGCAGTTAAATTATTTCCTGTTGGATTGTACCTACCTACAAGTTCTGAACATTGGGAACCTCCAATCATACTATCTATAACACTTACAACAGCTCCAGCATATTGATTCATGGAAGCATAAACACAAAATTCATCGAAATGAGCAGCTCCATAATTAGCTAAAAAAAATTGACCATTTTGTGACATTTGACCGTTTTGAAGAAGTTGAATATTACCATGTAAAAATTTTTGATCTAAGGTACTATTCATTGTGTATGATAAAGGATTATCAATTTGTTGTTCTCCTCCAGCACCTTTACCGAAATCTGATATTCTTACATATTCAGAAGGAAATTCTACGTATGTTGACATTATTTATTTATATTAAAATATAAAAAAATAAAATTGGATTAAAGATTTAACTATTAGAAATAATAATAAATGA
>MDTB01199836.1_pt1 | contig 11024 bp, 13 predicted proteins | sample 811161 | NCBI WGS metagenome assembly MDTB01 (sample SAMN05326650, study PRJNA326480) | marine metagenome | isolation source: seawater | place: Mediterranean Sea | collected 2009
AAAAAATTAGAATATTTTATTAATAACAAAAAAATTCCACATATTATTTTTTATGGACCTTCTGGTAGTGGAAAACGAACCATATTAAACACATTTATTGAAAAAATATATAAAAACGACAAAAAAATGATGAAAGAATATGTAATGTATGTAAACTGTGCACACGGAAAAGGAATTCGTTTTATAAGAGATGAATTAAAATTTTTCGCAAAAACAAATATTCAAAATCAAAATGGTATATTTTTCAAAAGTATTATTTTATTTAATGCTGGTAATTTAACTACTGATGCTCAATCCGCGTTAAGGAGATGTATTGAACAATTTAGTCATACAACAAGATTTTTTATTATTGTTGAAAATACAGATTTATTATTAAAACCTATATTATCTAGATTTTGTAATATATATATACCACATCCATTTATCAAACAAAAACGATTATGTTTACACGATTTGAAAAAAAAAGATTTTTCGTCATTATTTTTAAATAAAAAAAACGAATGGTTAAAAAAAAAAATAGATAAAAAAAGTAATTATAATACCATACATAAATGTAAAGAATTATCTGTTATATTATATGAAAAAGGCTTTAATGGTTTAGATTTAATGAATTATATCGAAAAATGCAATTTAAAAAATGATGAAAAATATAAATTATTAATTTATTTGGATAAAATGCGAAAAGAATTTAGAAATGAAAAAATAATCATTTATATCATTTTATATAACTTATTTATTCAAAAAAAAATTGTATTAGAAAATATTGTTTCTATTTAATTATGCGGAAAATTATTATTTTAGAAATATCATTTTTATTTAAATGGACGATTATAACGTAAATGTTCTTTCCGAAACAAAAAACGAATATTCTGCTCGTCTTTTAGAACTTATATCTCCTGCTATTATTGAAGGAATTAAATCTATTTTTAATGATGCTGTTAAGATTTGTCAAGAAAATGACGAAGAAGATAAATATTTAATGACTTTTCAAAACTATTTAACAAGAGTTCCAAAATGGAATTCTACCTTAATAGATACAGAATGTCAAAGAATTGTAAATTCTAGTAAATGTTCTTATTTAGAAGATTTATTAACTTGTGTACATATTACTCATTTAAAATTATTAACTAGTGTTCGTGTATCTCAAAAACAAAAAAAAATTGATATCGATATTCCAAAAATATCAACCTTTATACATAAAATTTATATTAATTTAGCTAGAAAAATATATTCAAATGTATATTTATTTGAAAAAGATATTATGCCTTTACAATATCAAAAAAATATGCGTGAATGTGATATTTTATGTAGAGAAAGTATATTAGCTGTTATTAGAGAAAGTATTCCTGTAGAAAAAATACTAAGAGCTTATATTGATGAAACAGTTGATGAGGAAATTATTGAAGAATTAATTGAAAAAAATGTATCTAAAAAAGAAGCAGAAAAAATGAATGAAGAAATTAAAGAAAGAAATGAAGAAAGAGAAAAGAAATTAGAAGAAGAATCTATTGATACTAATACTTCTATAGTTGATACATCCAAAAATAATATAGAAGAAACAAATGAATTGGATACGATTAATAATATCAAAGAAAACTTTCAAGATACATTAAAAGTTTTAACTGAAAAATTAGATGAATCACAAAAAAAATTAAATACTAAATTAGATAATATTGATGAATTAGAATCTACTGTAAAAGAAAAGGAAAAAGAAAAAGAAGAAGAAAAAACAAAAAACGATAGATTAAAATTTAATGATGATGATTCTGTTTTAGATATGGGTACAAATAAAGAATCTATTGTAAGTGCTCCAAAAACTATAGAACGATTAGATGAAATTGCGAAAGTTAATGATGCAAAACGTAAAGCAGAAGAAGCTGAATTTGATGATGAGGATGATGATGATGGTCCTTTAAAAATTCACGGCGATAATATAAATTTACAATTTTCAGATATTCATGATTTAGATAAATCCAAAGAACTTAAACCTCTACCTAGTTTAGATGTTGAAGTTTTATCATAAATGCGTAAAAATATTTCATTTTTCTTAACGAAATATTTTAAATGAATCATTCAGTATTTATTTCTGGTTTAGCAGTTTCTTTAATTTATTTAGTATTTCGCTTTGCTGAAATGAAATTATTAACAAAGGAAAAGGTTCCTTTAAAAATTATATTTAGACATACATTAATTGTTTATATTAGTGTTGTTTTAGGATTTTTATTATTATCTCAATTTGGTGAAAAAATAATTAAACATTCACCTCGCGTTTTTACTGATTCTCCAGGATTTTAAATATTATTATATTATATAATGAGTAATTTAATAGGAAATGTAGGAGATGCGGTATCTAATGCTTTGGGTGGTAGTGATAATGAAGCTGGCAAAGATCTTAAAAATGTTGCAGATGAGGCTGGTGTTGACCAAGCTGGTGGTGATGAACAAAAAGGTGGTGATAGTGAAGAACAAGCACAATCAGGTGGAAGAAGAAGAAGAAGAAGACGTTCAAGACGCGGTGGACGTAAAAGTCGCAGAAGTAGAAGACGCAGAAAAAGTAGACGCTCAAGACGTGGACGTAAAAGTCGTAGAAGCAGACGCCGTAGACGTAAAAGTCGTAGAAGCAGACGCCGTAGACGTTAATTAAACTATAAATATATTTAATATATCATAAATATATTTAATTTTCAATTCCTAATGTTATATTATCATCCGGATTAATTATTATTATTTTATTTTTTAATTCACCCATTACATTATTATAATTAACTGAATGTCTATAATGTTCCCGTCTATATTGTTCTACTTGTTGTCGTAATTGGAGTATTCGTATTAATCTATCTACTGGAATAACTCGTTGTCTTCTTCTATCTACTTCTATAAAATGTTCATACATAAATCGTGATAATATACAAATAACTATAAAAAATAATAACAAAGAAATTAATATCACTATTAAATCAATCCGATATATCATTAGTAATAATACTCTTATTGTTTTATATATTTTACTTATTTATAAAATCGAATATATAATTAAATCAAAGTTTTTATAAATTATGTTTAAATACTTTTTCAAACAAAGAACACCAATTAGATTAGGACGATGGGAACATCGATTAAATGATAATCAAATTAAATTGAAAAATATACTATCCAATCACGATCATTGTGGAGATAAAATATGTCAATATCCTGTTAATATTAAACCCAAAGATAAAATCAAAAATAATAAAAATGCCAGAAATTATAGCATTTCTAATAAAGAAGAAACTGATTCTTGTTGTATATTGTTGGGTTTTCATGGATTTTGTGAAAATTGTAAATTATTGAATAATAAATTATAATTTTATATTATATGAGTTGTAATAAAACACGTAAGAATAATAAAAAATACAAAGCAATTTGTGTTTTACACGAAAACAATAATAAAGTATCAGGCACTATCACATTTTCTCAATCTAAAAAATCCAAAAGAGTTAAAATAACTTATCATATACATGGATTAAGTGATGGTTTACACGGATTCCACGTTCACGAATATGGTGATTTAACAGATGGATGTAGTAGTAGTTGTTCACATTTTAATCCATATAATAAATTACACGGAGGCAGACATAGTAAAATTAGACATGTAGGTGATTTAGGTAATATTTTATCAAAAAATAAAATAGCAAAAGGTTTTTTTTATGATAATGTTATTTCATTGAATCCAAAAAAAAAATGTAGTGTAATTGGTAGATGTATTGTCGTACACGAGGACGAAGATGATTTGGGAAAAGGTGATGATAAAGAAAGCACAATTACGGGAAATGCTGGTAAAAGATTAGCTTGTGGAGTTATTGGTCTTTCACATTAAATATAATATCATATTATTTTATATGTATGATATTGTAATTGTTGGTGCTGGTATAGCTGGATTAAACGCCGCTCGATTATTAAATAAATCCGGAAAAAAAATATGTATTATTGAAAAATCAAATCGTATAGGTGGTCTTATTCATACTAAACATATAAATGTTACAAAAAAAAAGAAACCAAAGGTTAAAAAGAAAAATAAAACGTTGAAAAATAATAAAAAAAATAAAATTAAATATGAAGCCGGTGGTGCGGTAGTCTATAGTTATCAAAAAAACATGGTTAAATTAATAAAAGAGTTCAATATAAATACACACACATTACCTATTGATAGAAAAGGTTTATACGATAGACATCATAAAGATTTTTGGGATGGTAAACCTAGAAAAGCACCCTTAGATAAACGAAGCACCAATCGATATTTCCTTTTATTAGATAAATTATTCAAATATATGAAATCCAAAGGAGATAGTTATTGTCGAAAATTTACATTAGAACAAATCGCTCTAGAAATTTTATCATTTGAAGATGTAAGATTTATTGAATTCTGTTATGGATATGCTAACGAATTTAGACTTGCTAATTCAGTTGTTGCTAAAAAAAATATTGAAAATGAATTATTCAATTCAAAAAATATATTCATATTCAAAAAAGGTTATATTGATATTCCCAAAGCTATTTATAATTCTATTAAAAAAGATGTTAAATTAATAAAAAAATGCCATTTAATTAAATTTCAAAAACATAATAACTATTATGAATTACATACAAATAAATCAAAATTAAAAACTAAAAAAATTATATTTGCTATACCAAAGGAAGCATTATTAAAAATGTGTCATAGTTTTACTGAAAAAGAAAAAGAAATGTTTAATAAAGTAAAAGGGTATAGTCTAACTAGAATATTTGCTCAATATGATATGAAAAAAAAACAAAATCAATGGATGAAAAAATTAAATTTTAGTACAGTTGATAATCCTATTCGTCAAATTATACCTTTACGAAAAAAATTAGGCATCTTTCAAATAAGTTATACTGATTGGTATTTTGCTGATTTTTGGGGAAGTCTATCTATCGACAATACCAAAAAAGTATTAAAAAAATTACTATCTGAAACATTCCATTATGAAAAAATTGATAATCCAAAAAAAATATGGAAACATTATTGGAAAGATGCTGAACATTCATGGAGACCTAATGTAAATGAAAAACAAATTTATAAAAAAATTTTGCATTTACGAAAAAATGTTTTCATTATTGGAGAATCATTTAGTTTGAATCAAGGTTGGGCAGAAGGTGCTATACAAACATCCATTGATGCTTGTAAAATCATTAATAAATCCAAATGTTAATACCATTCTATATTAACTATTGCTTCCTCTATGTTATTGTATTTAAAATATGTTTCTAATATAGGCGCCTTATCCTCTTCATGAAAATTTTTACATTCTCTAATATACCAATCATCATTCGGTTTATCAAATAATAAACTATGTAACGGTAATCTCGTTATATATAATTTTGGACCTTCCATAATCATTTGAAATTCATCTTCGTTTCTATATAATTGAGAACTGTATTTTAATCTTAATGGTTTATCATTTCCATTTTCATCTAACAATATGCTTCTTAATATAGGTACCTTTCTTATCATATTTATTGTCATTGATATTAATAATCCATACTCTATAAATACTACAAAATATGTATTTTCACCCCAAGTTAAATCTTTTATATTATTTGAACAATATGTTCTATCATTCTTGTGTACACGCACTTCAATAAATGGCTTTTTATAATTTATTGAATTACTTTGCCATATTTTTTCTATTCCTAATATTTTTTGTAAATATACATGCAAATCCCAAAATTTTGGTTTCTTTGGATGTTCTTGAACTTTACCTTCTGCTTCATCATCACCATCATTAAAAGTAGTATATATAAAATTATTTATCTTATTATATAACGTTTGAATTTCTTTATCATTACTAGTCATTATAAATATTAATTAATAATTAGTATTTATTTATTCAATTTTAAAAATAAGTAGGAAGTGTATCAATATCAAATATCTTCATCTTCTTTACCTTCTTTTTACCTACCACAAATCTAGCAAACACCTGTTTATTTAATTGATTTTGTGGTGTATGATTATGAACCGTTCTAGCTATCATTTTATATAATTTAAAATCTGGATATCTCTCTTCACCATTTGTTTTATATAATATATTTTTACCTTTATCATCTAAACACCATTCTGCTATTAATAATGGTATTGCATCAAATTCTTCTTTTACATCTATTATATCATCAAAGAAATAATCAAAAATTGAACATCCTAATCTACATAAATCAAAACTATAATTCGGCTCTAATCTAGGTTTTTTATCATTAAAATATGGTTCACAATTATATTGAGAATTTGCATCACCCTTACAATGAAAACTATCACTACAAAATATCTTATCACTATGATAATATATAGCCCTACCAAAATCTATTATTTTATATATTTTTCCATATGTTGGTATTTTGTAATACTTATTTTCATATTTATAACATACATACTTTTTATCTGTTTTTATATACATTATATTATTTGTATGTAAATCATTATGTGTAAATTTAAATACTTTTTGATACACTATTAATGTCATTATTATTTGAAATAAACAAGAACGCCATTCATCCATTGTTAATTCTTCATCTTCATTTTCAACTTCTAACAACGAATCTAATGTATTTTCTAATCTTTCCAAACAAATAATATTTATTGGAAAATCATATATTTCTGCCTTTATTAAATCCAAAGGTTTATTATTACTTGAATAATCGGATATATTCGAATTTGAACAGCTTTCTAATTCATTATCAGTACTATTAGTTTCCTCTTCATTATCCGTATTTGATGAGCGTGATGAACAAGTAGAATTCGTTTTTTTACTATGTTCACTTTTACTATCCACATCTAACTCTAATTCTACCATATTATGTTTTTCTACATTTTCTTTCGTTAAATCAAATACATTTTTAAATACAGATACATCCAACTCCTCTGTTTCTAATTTAATATTTTCATTATTTAATACTAATTTCTTTCTATTACTTCGTGTATCATCCTCCAATAATTCTTCATCTATATCTTCAGTATCAAATAAATTATTCAAATTATCATGAAAATAATCCGAATTATATAGATATTCCAAATCATCTATTATATTTATTTTATGTTTACTTTGTATTCCCAAAAAAGACCCATAATAATCCAAACCATTCCAAAAATTATAATGATTCAATAATATACTACTCAAAAAAGAAAAAAATGAATCCGTATATGCTGAATTATTTGTATCTAATACTTTTTTACTACATTTAGCATCCTTTAATTTAGGAAGTTCTTTTATTTTATCTTGTGGTACTTTTTTATATTTACCAACCATATATTTTATTGGATCTAATAAAGGACTAAATTTAAAAAAAGATTCTTTAAAATATTCATCTTTATTAATATCTTTAACTGTTATCTTAAAAGTATTATCATTCACTTCTTCATTTATCGCTGAAATAAGATGTTTATTATTCAAATTTACGGAATTATAATTGTTTTCATTTAATAACAAAAATCTATTATAGATTGGTATGTAATTTTGAATATTATATATACCTTGTTCTTCAAAATTATTAAACAGTTTTTTGTTATTATTTTTTGTATAAGAAATCTTAAACATTAGGTATTATTGATAAATTTATTTTTTAATTTTTACCTAAAGTTTTATGTTAAATTAATATAAATATTTTACTATATATATTTATGAACCTTGAATTGAAAAAATTTAATATGAAAAATATAACATTTAGACCTAATGAAAACCAAGGTCCTGTTATTGTTTTAATTGGGCGTCGTGACACCGGTAAAAGTTTTTTAGTTAGAGATTTATTATACTATCATCAAGATATTCCTATTGGAACTGTTATTTCAGGAACTGAAGCCGGTAATGGATTTTATGGTAAAATTGTTCCCAAATTATTCATCCACGATGAATATAATGCTGCTATCATTGAAAATATCTTAAAAAGACAAAAAATTGTTTTAAAACAAATGAAAAAAGAAGTTGAAGCATATAATAGAAGTAGTATTGACCCTCGAGCTTTTGTTATTTTAGATGATTGTCTTTATGATAATTCTTGGGCTAGAGAAAAACTTATGCGTCTTCTTTTCATGAATGGAAGACATTGGAAAATTATGCTTGTTATTACAATGCAATATCCACTTGGTGTTCCACCTAATTTAAGAACCAATATCGATTATACATTCATTTTACGTGAACCTTATTTAACTAATAGAAAACGTATTTATGAAAATTATGCTGGGATGTTCACCACATTTGAAAGTTTTTGCCAAGTTATGGATCAATGCACTGAAAATTATGAATGTTTAGTAATATCTAATAACGCAAAATCTAACAAATTAGAAGACCAAATTTTTTGGTATAAAGCTTCCGCACACGGTGCTTTTAAATTAGGTTCCAAAGAATTTTGGGAATTATCTAAAAATTTAGGCAGTGATGATGAAGAAGAAGATTATGATCCTACAGCATTTAGAAGAAAAGGTCCCACCATCAATGTAAAGAAAAATAAATGGTAATTTATAATAATTCAGTTGTTCCCCTCTACTATATTTTTAATAATATCTCTGAATTCTTTATATGCCTCATCATGTTCATAATCATTCATATCTATATCTATATTTTTAAATAAAATTTTTTTTGCTTTTTCTGTTACATTAATCTCACATTCAATAGTTGGCATGTATCTACTTTCTGTTCCCGCACCTTGTGCCTCTTGATAATGAATTTCCAAACATTCATTATCTCCAAATGTAACCTTTAAATATGCATCTTCGTCGTGTCCAAATTCATCATGACAATGGTCATTATATTCGTATTTTGCTTTAACGGTTAAACCTTTAAGTTTTTTTACATGGTCTTCACTAGTAATTCTAAAATGCCTCATAAAACCGTGTCCCGTAATTCTTAGTTGTTTCAACTCTTTTAATTTTTTTTCATATTCATCGATTTGATTATTTAATTCAGATATACTTAGATTACTCATATTAATTTTATTTTTACTATTTACATTTATATCGTTTTTATAAAGTATATTAAATCGAATTAAAAATATATCTTTTTCATTTAATTAATATTATGAGCTCACTAATTAATAATCGTATCTCTCTACTCATCTGTGATATGGCTGGAACTGTCATAAAAGAAAATGGTTTAATTTATAAAACTATCGCACATACATTAGATGATTTAGGTTATCCTGTTACTAATGAAGATACATACTATTGGCCTGGAAAAGATAAATACCACATCATGAAGAAACATATTCAACAATACGAATTCGATGCTAACGAATCTTATATAAATGGCGTATATAATGAAGCTAATTCTTTACTAATTAAAAACTTAGAAGAAACTTATTTTGATAATGATTCTATCAATCTAATAGATCCTAATTTACCAAAGTTCTTCGATAAATTAAAATTAAATAATATACAAATTGCATTAAATACCGGATATCCCAAAGAACTACAACATAAAATTATAAACCATTTTGATTTAGATAAACATATCGACCATTTCATTTCTAGTGAAGAAGTTACTTATGGAAGACCTTATCCTTATATGATTCATCGTTTAATGGAAAAAGCAAAAATTGATAATGTCAATACTGTTGCAAAAATTGGTGATACTATTGAAGATATGAAAGAAGGTAAAAATGCTGGTTGTGGACTAGTTATTGGTGTTTTATCAGGAGAACATAAAACCGAACGACTACAAAAATATGGCGCCAATATAGTTATTAATAATATTATGGATTTAGACAAAGAACAACTAACTTGTGACTTCTTTTTATAACTTTATAAATATACTATCGTATAACACTATCAAAAATTTATATTAAAACTTTTTTAATATAAACTTCACACATTTTTTACGATTTGGGGAGAGAAAATGTTTTAATCAAAATCGATTTAAATTATATCAATCATTATATAGTAGATGAAGCAATCTAATATTAGTGCCTTTTTTCAAGTTCAAAATCCAAAATCCAAAAAGAAAAAATACGCATCTGCTAGTATTGTTCCTGAAATTATCATTTATACTGACGGTTCTTGTATTAATAATGGAAAACGTAATGCAAAAGCTGGATGGGGTATTTATATTTCAGAACATTCTGATAAAAATGCATATGGTATTGTTGAAGGTAAACAAAGTAATAATACAGGTGAATTAACCGCTATTATAAAAGCATATGAAACATTTGAAACTGAAATTAATAATAATGTTCCAATTACTATTTATAGTGATTCTATTTACGCTATAAGATGTTGTACAACTTATGGTGAAAAATGTGAAAAACGATGTTGGATTAAAAAAAAACCTATTCCAAATGTCGATTTGGTAAAAAAAGCATTTTATGCCTTTAAAAATAAAAAAAATGTAAAATTTGTTCATATTAAAGCACATACTGGTAAACAAGATATACATTCTATTGGTAATGATAAAGCTGACGAATTAGCTAATAAAGCTATTGGTTTAACTTCTTGTCCATATTATAAAAAAAATTAATTATATAAAAAAGAAAGTAATTTTAAATCATCATATATCAAAGGAGTTATAACAGTATAATAAGCTATATTACAATTTGATAAATTATATAAATTATTATATAACCAATATCCATGATATCCAAAATTACATATACATAACATTAAATAAATTATAAATGATTGATATTTCAAATATTTTGTTTCATGTCTTTCTTTTAAAAACCTAATTCCTAAGTAATAATTTACATTATATGCATAACTTGCCGCTAATGTATAAATTACTAATAATTGTGCTGTGGATGAATCATAAAAATCTATCATTGGGGTTATTAAACCTATACTTGTAGAAACTATATGATGCATTGTTGTTGCTGTACCTAAATTTTCTACTTTAAATAAACCCATTGAATCATTCGCCACATAAAACATTCCACTGAATTGAATTATTGTATTTACTTCTGGAATATTATATTGATATGCTATTGTTAATGGTAATGATAATATAGAAATAACATATAATATATTTGATTTAATTATATTTTTTATTATA
>MDTB01141580.1_pt1 | contig 11023 bp, 13 predicted proteins | sample 811161 | NCBI WGS metagenome assembly MDTB01 (sample SAMN05326650, study PRJNA326480) | marine metagenome | isolation source: seawater | place: Mediterranean Sea | collected 2009
AACAAAACAACTGATGAGAGAAAGCTTCACTAGGTCCTATTATGATCAATTAAAAGAAGAAGCTAAACTCCAAGACGATCTTGTCGGTAGTAAAGATAACCTTGAGGGTGTCGCTGCATTCGTTGAAAAAAGAAAAGCAAAATTTACAGGCGAATAATTAATCTCTTAACATTTCAATATGAGGAATATTATCTTCAAGGTACTCTTCACTACATTTAACAAAACCAAACTTTCCATAATATTTTTCTAAATAACTTTGAGCTGATATTCGCACTGAGCCAAGTTTTTCATTTTCAACAATTTCTAGTGCTTTCAAAATTATAGCTTCAGATAAACCTCGCTTACGATGGGCCTCTTTTGTCACGATTCTTCCAAAAGACACCTCATCAAACCTAGTTTTTGGTGGATTTATTCTAAGGTAACTTGTAATTTCGCTATCCTCTTCAATCCATAAATGAGTACCAACTTCATCAAGCCCATCTAAATCTTGATATGGACAATCTTGTTCAACAACAAAGACTTCAACTCTTAGCTGCATGATTTTATAAAGTTCAAACTTGTCTAAATTATGAAACTTTTTTATGATTACGGATTCTAATAAAGAAGACATTTAAGAATTATGAAAGAAAGTTTCTATGATTTCAAAGCAAACGACATTGCAGGCAATGAAGTTTTGATGAGTGATTATAAAAATAAAGTTGTTTTAATTGTTAATGTCGCAAGTGCTTGTTACTTTACACCGCAATACAAAGGTATGGAGAAACTTTATAAATCATTCAAAGAGAAGGGTTTTGAAGTATTAGGTTTTCCTTGCAATCAGTTTGCAGAGGAGGAAAAGGGCACAAATGAGGAAATACTCAATTTTTGCACTTCACAATTCGATGTCTCATTTCCTATGTTTGAAAAGATTGAAGTCAATGGTACAAATGCACACCCATTATTTAAATTTCTTAAAAAAGCCGTTAAAGGCTTTCTTGGTAGTGAATCTATCAAATGGAATTTTTCGAAGTTTCTTGTCGATCAATCAGGCAACGTTGTAAAAAGATACGGAAGTCTTGATGCTCCTGAAGCTATTGAGGGCGATGTTAAAAATTTACTTTAAGAGCAACTGCATTAAGAGAGCATCCTCTCTACCAATTTTTAATTTGTAATAATTATTACGTTTTCCAATTTCTTTAAACTTATGTTTTTTATAAAAATTAATTGCACTTATATTAGATTCTCTTACTTCAAGAAATATTGCTTTGGTTGAGAAAAGTTTAGCTCTTTCTTTTAAAATCTCTAGGATGTAAGTACCAATACCTTTGGTTCTATGTGCTTTTTCTACAGAAATATTTTGTAAATGACACTCATCTAGCAGTTTTGAGGCAATGCAAAATCCAATTATTGTTGAATTTTTTTTCAAGACAAAACTTAAAGTTCTATTCTCAAGAACCTGTAAAAAGGTTTCTTTTTTCCAGGGAGTTGGATTTGATTCTTCTTCTATCTTATAAAGTTCATTAACATGGTCTAAAGATAAGTTTTCGATAACTAAATTATTTACTAAATGTGTCAATATTATTCTTCAGAAGGGTAACCAAAAATTTTTTCCAGCTTTTTTAGTTCATTAAATTGTTCACTTGCCTGCATAAACTCATCTAATGTATATCTTGTGATAAGAAAAGTTTTGCTCCTTCTTTTTCTTTCATACGTGAGTTCTCTATAGATATGTTCTCCTCTTTTTTTTGACTCGTATTTTTCCTCATCTATTAACTTTCTTAATTCAGTGAATTCCTGGGATAAACGCATATCTTCTTCAGTCACCGCTTCATAGGCCTTTTCAAAATTTATGTTTTTCTGATGAATGAATTCAATCATGCTTGCTGGGTTGTAATTTTCTTTAAAACTATAATCAATTCTCTCTTTATTCATCTTAACTTCTTGCAAAAATTTTCTTTGATCAGGACGATCTTTCCTTCTTTTTGCTTTGTATTCTTTAAGTTCATAAGCATTATAATCGACTCTACTTTGAATCTTTCGCCCTTGTCTTTCTAGATCTCTGACCCATGGAATATCACAAAATTCCTTAAATACAGAAATGATTTCAAAGATATCTTCCAAATCGATGAGCTGCGGTTCAATTAATAGAAGAAAAAGACTTCTTACTGCAGGAACTGGGTGATAAGTTAATTTAGGGACACTTAAGACATTAGCCTTATTCTTTATAAGAATATATTTTTTAAAGTAGGAATTAATATGATCAAGCACTTGCTTAGAATCAATTTTTTCCTGGGATAAGTCTTTTGCTTCAAGAACTTCTCCTAATTGAGCGGAAGTATCAGTTAAGCAAAGACTACTATTTACAAGAAAATCAATTATTTTTGGAACAGGAATTTTCTTTTTAAACTTTGTCTGTAAAGCACGTGCAGATAAAATTAGTGTCCAGTATGTTTGATCATTTAAATTTACAAAAGAACCCCATCGATGACGACTGCCGTCTCTCAATCCAAATCTTTTAGTTTTAAAAGATGAACTAGTTTCTAAAACATTTTTAAGCAAATCAGCATCAAAGTTAAGATCATCCTCATTCTGTTGGTTATCTAAATGCCAATGAAGATTTATTTCTTTTAAATTATCTGAGGGATCTTCGACTGATAAAGCCACTTTTTTAAATTGCGTCTTGAATTTCATAGCACTAGATTAAAGCTTTTAAAAAAAAATACTACCTTTTTTTATGTAAATAGTAGATATTTAATAAAAAAACTGTAACATTAGTAATCAATGAAAGAAAAAAAACTGTACATAAATATAATTAGACATGAAAATTGTACTTTTATAGAAGAAATATTTACTGGTCAATATTTTTCTAAATTGTCACTAGTGAATATTGAGTTAATAGAGAAGTCTTTCATTTTTAACGGTTGGGTTCTACAACCAACAACCATGCCTTTAAGGAAGGCTATAAATTTGTAGGCGCATGATGCAAAGGTTTTCTTCCTTATTCCCTTTGACAGCATCATCATGCGGCAACTGTGCTCGGAGGTGTGTGCTACTTAATAATTTAGTATTCATAATAGTAGCTGGGTCTTCTCTCATGACCACCTCCTGCATACTTCCGAGATTAGTTGCACAATAAAATAAAATAAATATTATGGAAGTAGTAATTGATAATTTAAACATGTCGGAACAAATAACCAAACTCTCACGTTCTGCTATTGAGCAATATTTGAACTGTAAAAGATGTTTTGTTTTGGCATATCGATATAAAGTACGGCCTTTTATGCTGCCTTTCACATTGAACAGTGGCGTTGATCAATTGGCTAAAAACGAATTTGATCACTATCGATCAAAGCAAGAACCGCATCCTATGTTCGAAGAGCACGGGATTGATGCAATTCCATTTAATCATCCAGATCTTGATGATTGGCGCAACAACTTTAAAGGAGTTCGCCATCTTGATAAAGAGAAAGGTTATGAATTTTTTGGCGCAATAGACGATCTGTGGGTAACGCCAGACGAAAAATTAATAATTTCTGATACTAAAGCTACCTGCAAAAATGTTTTTGATTGGGAGCAGACTTGGCAGCAATATGATTATCCTAAAGCCTATAAACGACAACTTGAGTGTTACCAGTTTCTACTAAGAAAAAATGGATTTGAAGTGCTACCAGATGCCTATTTGGTTTATTACAATGGCAAAAAAAATGAACCGTTTTTTAACCAAAGAATGGAATTTGATTTGCATCTTATCAAAATAGAAAATTGTTCTGATGACTGGGTAGAGCCGGCTATTTTAGAAGCAAAAGAATGTTTGAGCGGTGAAATGCCTCAACCAGCTACAAAATGTGAAAATTGCAACTATCTAAGAAAGAGATGGGAAGTTGCCAACAAAAATATGGAGGACATGTAATGGAATTAAGTCAATATACAGATGAACTTCGTGATTCCTCAAATCAAGTGATAAGTAAACTTTACGATCTCATTGAAGCCGATCAAGTTCATTTAATAGGAATGGTTTTATTTGAATCAAATCTTGAACTTTATGTGAAAGATAAAATTCTATCTAAAGCTAAAAAATCCCCAAATGAATATCAGGTAGAAATGTCTGATGTTGTGGCAGCACATAATCAAATCTTAAGAAGACTAAACAACCTATCTAAAAGGAGAGATAATTAATAATCATGACTGATAATTACGTTAAACCAAAATACAAAGTAAAAAAATTCGAAGAAGGCCACTTTGCAGATGAAATTAAAAAAAAGGTAGCCGAAGCAAAGAAAGATAATATTAATAAAAATATTGAAAAAAATTATGCCAATAACATTGATATAGAGTTTTGGAGAATACAATTACCGAAAGATTTATTGTTCTATTATCTTGGAAATAACAGAACTGGAAGTTTGTGCCAAGATTTCATAAAAAGAAAAAATGCTGAGGGTAATGATCTTCCTGAGGATTATTTTGATATAAAAAACACGTCCAGAGTCGATGTTCAGCAAGATTATCATGAAATTATTTTTAATGAGGCTAATCATGAAGTTATTGCTGAACAGTATCGGCTTCAGGGAGAGCAATTAGATGAAATTTATATCACAGCTGAAGGTGTTGTGGTAAACGGAAATTCCAGACTTTCAACAATAAGAGAAAAATTACATTGGGCTGAAGTCGAATGCTATGTCTATCCAGAAAAATTTTCGAACAAATGGGACATAATTGAATCTCATACTTCACAAAGAGATAACAAAGTTAATTTTGCTCAAGAAGATCCTTGGTATTCGAAAGCTCACACTCACTTTAAATACGAGTCGCAAGGCAAATCTCCAATTGAAATTGCCACCCTTATGAATTATACGAAAGGGTCAGATGCAAAGAGAATACAAGAAATGGAGGCAGATGTAAAAATGTGCCATTTGGCAGAGGCTTTCCTTGCTTCTGATGAGCATGACGAATATGAATATTTAATAGATTTAAAGAAACTTGGAGGAGAATCTGGTAAACAGGTATTTTCAACTATGTCTACAAGATTAAGTGCATTATCTAAAAAAGGAACAATATCTGAGCATATTCAGGCACTAAGAGATGCTTGTTTTAATGCGATTTCACTAGAGGAACAGGGCGAAGCGAAGAGTCTTCATGCTGCAATATCAGACATTCTTCATGCAGATAATGTTAGTGAATTTGTACGTCAAAGAATAAAAGATTCCAATGACAAAACCCAAAACCCAGAAATAGAAGTAGATACTAGCAAAGAGGGCCGAAAGGCTAGAACTAAAAAAATAATAGATGATGCAGCTCTTAATAAAAAAGTTAAAAATGAATTAACAAGAAGGCAAATGTTCAAAGATGGTGTTGTCGTTGCAGAGCGGGAATTAAGAGATGGGTTAAAGAGTTACGACTCAAAGAGTGTAATCGTAGGCATAGATGATTACATTAAAAAAATAGAGGCTTTTCTGGAAGAATATAAAGAAAAGATCGACAATCATAAATCTTAATCCTGAGGAAATTTCATGCCAGATTTGAAAATAAGTCTTACTGATGAAAGCTCTGTAACTGCTTCATGCACATCAAGAAATGGAAGTTTATTTTTTTTACTTAGCTCTTATTTTGATGAAAAAGGTCAAAGTCCTCTGGATTTTAAAACACATTTGTCCAATTTTTTAAAATACAGAGAGAACTTTTTGAATGCATGTGATTTAGAGGGCTTCTCGTATGAGGTAGATGAAAGATTAATTAGTATCTACAACTCAATGCCAAATTATAATGATGAAATAATAAAAGAGAATGTTTCGCGTAATTCAATAGAACAAAAATTAAAAAAAGAAAAATTTAAGAGAACATTAACTGCCTTTCAAAGAAGAAATCTTGAAAAATTATGCCATTTAAAATGTGCAGCAAATTTTTCTGTTCCAGGCTCAGGCAAAACTACTGAAGCGCTAGCATTTTATAAATTCCACAGAGCTTCAGATACATCAAAACTTTTAGTAGTAGGTCCTCCTAATTGCTTTCTTTCATGGCAGAAAGAAATTAAAAAATGTCTTGGAAAGGAACATAGTTTTAAACAGGCAAGGGGAAAATTAATCGACATAAAGAGAGCCTTCAGTGAAAATAGTGAATTTTTTATTACAAATTTCGATTCTTTTTATATGCATAATAAGTTTGATGTTATTTGCTCTTTTTTAAAAAATAATCCTGATACAACAATCATTATCGACGAATCTCATAAAATGAAAGGAGAAATTATATCTGAATTACTGATGAAAATTGCTCCATATAGCAATTGTAAAATGATACTTACTGGAACACCTATGCCTCAAGGTGAGGATGATTTAGTGTCACAATTTAATTTTCTTTATCCTTCACAGACAATGACTGAATATGAAGATTATATTGAAAAATTTCAGCCCCTGTATGTGAGAACAACCAAAGAAGAACTAGGTTTAATTAAACCTAAGATTAAACAAGTGCTCATTAAGCCTAAACCTGCTTTCGAAGATTTTTTTCAAAATTATGTTAGAGAGCCTTATAAGCATGGCATGTCTCTACAGGAAATTTTACAAGTTGAATCATTTAAGCTAGCTGTAATGAGATTAATAGCAGCAATGTCAAATCCTTATGCATATCACGAAATATTTGCACATTTAGATTTGGACTTAGCAAGTAGAATTATCGAGGAGGGAAATGGCGCAAAGTTTGATTATCTGATCAGTAGAGTCAAAGAGTTAGTGGAAAGTAAACAAAAGGTTCTTGTTTGGAGTAATTTTACGTTTCATGTAAAACAAATAGCAATCGAGTTAGATGAGAATAATATTGATAATGTTGTACTTAAAGGAGGCATACCATCAGAAAAACAAGATGAAGAAAGTAATTATTTGTATTCTGATGAATCTGATGCTGAAATATTGACTAGAGAAAAAAGAATTACAAAATTCTTGGACGATCCAAATTGCATGGTTATGGTAGCTAATCCTGCAGCAGCAGCTGAAAGCATGAGCCTCCATGAAGTTTGTCATCATACAATTTATCTAGACAGAACATTTAATGCTGCTCAGTATTTACAATCTCAAGATAGAATTCATAGGCTAATAGAGAAAGATAAAGAAAAAGAGAAGACTATTGAAATACTACAACTAGATACTCCAGGAAGTATAGATTTTAGAGTCCAAAAAAGATTACTAGAGAAGATTTCTTACATGGGTGAATTTTTACAAGATCCATCTTTAGAAAATTTAGCGTCATTTAAAAATCCAGATGAAGATGTTCCGAAAGACTTGCAGACTCCAGATTTTCTAGACTAAACATGAATTTATTTGTTCCATCTGTTTTAAGTGGATCAGAAAGAATCATAAATGAAAATCTCAAAATCGAAAGGATTGAAAATAAAGATCATTATTATGGCTTTGCAAAATATGACGAATGTATTGAATTCTTACAAGAAATTGGCATTAAGAGCTGCGAAGAAGTTAAAAAAAGTTGTAAAGAGTCAGATATTTCTATCAAACAGTTTTTGATTGTAAAATTTGTCGAGTTTTGTGATCTCGAAAAATTCAAAATCATTCGTCTTTTTTCAATTGGTACAAAGTTTTTAAAAGACAGAAAAGATGATTTTGATGACCATTTATCAAAAGTCTCTTACCAAATTTTTGAGCAGAATGGACTTTTATCCGAGGATCCTTCAATTCATGCCATGAATTGTATTGATTTGATAAAAAATATCTTAGCTAAAAAACAACCGAGCACCCAGGAAAAACAAAAGGAAATAGGATCTAAGGGTGAAAAATTCGTTATGGAGTTAGAAAAACTTAAAAAAAATAATGCGAACGTAACAAGAATTTCTCAAATAGACGAAAAACGAGGATACGATATTGAGGTAACAAAAAAAAATGGTGAAAAGACACTTATAGAAGTAAAAACTTCAGTTAATAATATTGAAAACGCTACAGCTCATGTCAATTTCAAACAATGGAAGATGTCGACAGAAAGAAATAATTATTATTTTTATTTCTTTCTTTTAAAAGAGAAAAAGTTAGCAATTTTATCTGCTAAAAAAATTAATCATCATGTTCCAGCCATGTCATTGCAGAAAAAAACTTTAGATGATTTGAATCAGTGGAAAGAATATGTCGTTTATTTTAAAACATTCAAAAAATCCTTTAAAACAGTAAGTTTATAAATATTTATTTAGACTTCATTTAAACATTCATCAGTGAATATTCATTATTTTTTTTGATTTGAACTTGATTAGAACTTTGCTTTAAAAAGATGAATATTTTTTTGCACTACTTATATAGGGCAATTCAGATGATCAATTATTTCCCTAGACGTGTTTTAGAGAGGTTGCCAGCAAATTTCTTTTCTGCAACCTTTCCTGTTGCTTTGCCTATTTCTGCACCCCTGTTCCTAATAGGCAATGTACCAGTTTCAAGTAGTTTTACTCGTTTCTTTGCTTCTTGCATATATTCTTTATTTAATTCACAACCAACAGCTTTTCTGCTATTCATTAGTGCCCCAATAAGAGTTGAACCTACTCCAACAAATGGATCAAAAACAATATTCCCTTCTTTTGAGAATGCACACACACATCTTTCGACCAGTTCAATAGGAAACTGACATGGGTGGCTTGTCTTTTCAGGATGCATTGCTTTGACATTTGGAAAATCGAAAATCAAATTATCAAATTCACTTTTAATTTTTTTTGAGAACTCTTCATCTATGAACTGACCATAAGTTTCTTGATCCATGAAATCAGATGGATTTTTCCCTTTTGGATTGCCTGTTAGCTTTCCATAGTCTTTACCTTTTTTATAATTAGTTTTTCCTTGATAAAGTTGTGGAATGCGAATGTTATCAAGATCGAAATGATAATCATCTGATTTTGTAAACCACATTAAAGTTTCATATCTACCTGAAAGTCTTCTTGTAGCATGTAGACCCGAATTAAAATGCCAAATTATTCTGTTGCGTAGTTTATAATTCAATTTTTTTAGCATGTGATAGAAAAAAATGTCGAGTGGAAATACTTCACCTTTATTAACATAGTTTCCAACCTGCAAGCAAAAAGCCCCATCTTTTTTAAGAACCCTATCTATTTCCTTCATAAAGGGCTCCATTTCTTCCAAATATATATCAAAGGCTTTTATCTCCTCATATTCTTTATTTAAATTATAAGGAGGTGATGTAATGATTAAATCTATAGATTTTGCTGGGATTTCTTTTATTTTCTTAAAAACATTGCCTTGAATAAAACAAACGTCAGATTTTGAGTCAAACTTATTTGACTTAGTAAATTTTTGCACTTAGCTAATATAACTTTTTTAGAAAATAAGATCTTTAAAAAAAATAAAAAAGAGTATTTATTTAAGATTAATCATTCCACCATCTGCAGAAATAGTTTGTCCTGTAATCCAATTTTTATGTGCATCTAATAGAAAATCCAAAGTTCTGGCAACCTTTTCAGGAGAACCTACTTCTTTCATGGGGTTTCTCTCTTTACTTGCTTCTTTAAGCCTATCAGTTTTAAGTAAGTTTGTTGCCATTGGCGTATCTGTAAGGCTTGGTGCAACAACATTAAAAGATATCTTAGCACTAGCATATTCTGCAGCCATAGACCTAGAAAACGCCTCAAGTGCTGATTTCGCTGGAGAAATACTAGCATGGAAAGAAAGACCTAAATTTGCTGCCACAGATGAAATAAAAACAACACTTGATCCATTTGCTTCCTTTAATTTCCCAACTAGTTTTCTAACCACTTTTACTGCACCCAGAAAATTAATATCTAAATCATTTTGAAAATCTTGATCTTTAAGCATTGAAAAAGGTTTTAGGTTTATAGACCCAGGAAAGTATATCAGTCCATTAATGTCATCTAATGTATCTAGTTCAGATAAGTCTCCATGTAAATCAAAATTACCCAATTCCCTAGAAAAGGTAATGAATTCCCTAGATGAATTTTTCAACAAGGATTGAGCTATTAAGGAATTGCTTCCGATTAGGACAACTTTCGACATATTTAATATATATATGCTTGTACTAAAAAATAAATTGTTTTTTCAAAATTACTTGACTTTAAAAATTTTACATGATACAATGTGTCCATTGAAAAGGATGTAAATCAATGTTCCACATTGAGTGCCCTTTTCTATCATTTTAAACTATTGGAGGAAATATTATGCCTAACCCTAATATTCATTACGCTGGATATGATCGACCGTATGTGCAGTACGAGCTGCCTGAATTGAAAGAAATTGCCATGCAAGCGATTTTTAAGAATGACTTAGATATCGTTCATGATGTTGTTTATGAACTGCAGCATCGAGAATCTTGGAGAGCCAATAGCTTCTTGTCTGATCTAACTATTTTTGTCACTAATAATAGTTAAAAAAAATTTGAGTTTTAGATTTTGGTTTAATCCTGACAGTCCGGAAAGACGGACATTTTTATTTCATTAAAGATCCATCGTTAAACAACAATGCATTTACCTCTTCAGTAATAAAAGGAGCAAAAGGATGCATTAGAATGAGTATTTTCTTTAACATTGGATGAAGATTATTTGTTTCACCTGATGCCTTACATTCTTCAATGTATTTATCGCAAAACTTGCCCCAAAAAAACTCATACACTTCATTCATAGCAAAATCTAAACGATACTCATCAATATTCTTAGTAATTTGTTTACTAACATCATTAAACTCTTTCTCTATCCATTCATCTGCGTCAGTTTTAGCCTCAAATATATCCTGCTCTTTTGGGTAATTATTGATAAATCTAGCTGCGTTCCAAATCTTATTACAAAAATTCCTATATCCCTTCAGTCTGCCTAATTCAAAACTTATATCTCTAGTGTGTGTAGCTAATGAAAAAAAGGTCATACGAACAGCATCACTACCATAAGATTCAATGCCATTTGGAAATTGTTTTCTAGTTTTTCTTTCAATTTTTTCAGCCAAACCCTCCTGCATTAAATTAGAGGTTCTTTTTTTAAGTAAATCGTCAAGCTCAATGCCATAAATTAAATCCAAAGGATCAATGATATTCCCTTTAGATTTTG
>MDTB01175534.1_pt1 | contig 11023 bp, 2 predicted proteins | sample 811161 | NCBI WGS metagenome assembly MDTB01 (sample SAMN05326650, study PRJNA326480) | marine metagenome | isolation source: seawater | place: Mediterranean Sea | collected 2009
AAACAGAATCAGCATTATGATCAAACAAAAGTCTAATTCTAGTAGTACAAATTATATTATTATTGTATATTTGATCAGGTAGTAATAAATATTTTTCGATTCCATTTGATGAATTTAATCCTGGAATTAACTTACCATCTATAACTTCCGAACTTGTTGGTGGATTTGATGTTATAGTTAATGCTGATATTCCTTCAGCTTTAGATAAAACTCCATCTGTTGAAGATCCAGATATTGCATTTTCTTGTAAAATAGTGCTACCTGTAGTGGATGAAAATGACCAATCAGAGGATGAAAATGTATCAGTAGGCCCAGTTGAATTAGAATTTCTATTTATGCTACCATTTGAAATACCTCTAGTACTTCCCGAATTATTACTTCCAGAAGAGTAAAGTACATTTCTTTTTAAAGAATATTGAAAATTTGTTAAAACACTAGATCCTGAATAACTGTTATCGGGTGTGTTATCACCTAATGTTTCTGTAAAAGAAAGACTTGAATCACCATCATGATCAAAATATAATCGAAATCTTGTTGTAGATAAAATATTATTTGAATTTGTTTGATCAGCCATTAATAAATAGGATATATTATTATTTGATGAATCTAATCCAGGAATTAATTTACCGTCTAAAGATTCATTAGTAGTCGGTGGATTCGAACTTATTGTTAGATTACTAGCACCTGATGCTAAACCTAAGATACCATATAGGTATGATCCCGAAGATGCTATCGTTGTAGTTAATTCATTATTAGGTGGATATGATGATGAATTTTTATAAGTCCAGTCATTTGATGTAAAAGTATTGTTTGGTATCGTTGAATTAGAATTTCTAGATAATGAACCACTGGTAATACTATTACTTGTACCACTATTATTATCTCCTGATGAATATAACACATTTCTTTTTATTGAGTATATAAAGTTTGTTAATACTTCAGATGATGAATAACTTGCATCTGTAGATTCATTTCCTAATGTTTCGATATAGCTAAATGTTGATGTTCCATTATTATCATATAGTAATCTAAATCTTGTTGTTACTAGGATATTATTTGATATAATTTGATCAGATAGTAATAAATAATTTTCGTTTCCATTTGATGAATTCATTCCTGGTATTAATTTTCCATCTAATGATTCTGTGCTTGTAGGAGGTTGAGATGTTAATGTTAATTCAGTAACATTTGAAGCCAAACCAAGTATTCCAAAACCTCTTGATACAGTTGAGAATGCAGTTTGAGCTAAAATAGTATCTGCGCTACTTGTAGTTGATGATGCATAATTCCAATCTGATGTTGAAAATGAATTTGAAGGTCCATAAATATCATTTTTTCTGTATAAAGATCCACTAGATATGGAATTTAAAGATCCTGTATTATTAGACCCTGAAGTATATAAAATATTTCTTTTTAAAGAATATTGAAAAAAAGTTAAGACATCAGTGTCATCACGATCAGGATCCGTGCTTGTTAAACCCATTGTTTCTCTATATGATAATGATCCATTCCCATCATGATCAAATCTTAATCTTATTCTACAATTAGCTAAAATATTATTAGAGACTATTTGATCAGGAAATAATAAATAATTTAATTTTGAATTTGATGAATTTAATCCTGGTATTAATTTACCATCTAAAGATTCTCCATTAGTTGGAGGATTTGATGCTAAAGTAATATTTGTTTTTCCACTAACTAATCCTAAAACTCCAGATGATGTACCTGAATCGTTGCCCCATCCAAAGTATATACTAGATCCTGAACTTAATGTTCCATTTGTTAAATAATAAAAATAATCTCTAGAGCTTTTGTCACCATCATCTCCGTTTTTATAATTTGCACATATATTAAATCTAAGATTTTTAGAAGAGAAATCTATTGTAGAACTGCTACCATTAGTTACTTGAACTAACCATCTACTACCGTGTGTTGTACTTAAGTTAGAATCAACTTCTAAACCTGTTAAATAATTACCATTTGTTGAATCATTATATCCATCTGATGGTCCCATTGTAGTGCTGGAATTATTATCAATAAAAAAAGTATCAATGTATAAATCATTTATTGTAGTTGTACTATTACTACCATATCCAAAATACATACTTGACCCAGAAGATAATCTTCCACTAGTTAAATAATAAAATTTATCAGTTGATGTTTTTGAATTATCAGATGCTTTATAATTAGTACATACATTAAATCTTAAATTATTATTAGAGAAGTCGATTTGGTTTTGACTACCGTTAGTGACTTGAATTATCCACCTGCTTCCATATGTAGTGCTTATACCGGTAGCAACATCTTGTCCATTTAAATAATTACCGTTTGTTGTATCGTTATATCCATCTGAAGCTGTCATATCATTTGAACTGCTGTTGTCTATGTAAATAGTTTCAATAAATAAATTATTAACAGTTTTTGTTGTATCATTGCCCCACCCAAAATATAGACTGGATTCAGAAGATAAGGTACCATTTGTTAAGTAATAATATGTATCAGTTGTTGTATAATTATTATTAGTTAGTTTGTAACTAGTTGATACATTAAGTCTTAAATTATTTGTAGAAAAGTTAATTGTATTTTGAGTAGGATTAGTAACTTGTAATATCCATCTACTTCCATTATTCGTATTTAAACTAGAATTAACAGATAATCCATTAAGATAATTACCGTTTGTAGAATCCGTATAACCATCCGATGAGTTCATGTCATTACTACTATTATTATCAATATAAAGTGTATCAATATATAAATTAGATAAGTTTGTTGTATTCTTTCCCCATCCAAAGTATATACTTGATTTTGCATTAAGTAATCCATTTGTTAGATAATAAAAAATATCATGATCAGTTTTTGCTCCATCAATAGAAGATTTGTAATTAATACAAATATTTAATCTTAAATTTTTTTGAGAAAAATCTATTTGACTAGATGAACCATTTGTTATCTGTAAAACCCATCTGCTACCATTAGAAGTACTTGTATTAGAATCTACATTTCTACCTAATAAATAATTTCCATTTGTTGAATCAGAATAACCATCAGAAGATGTCATTGTATAAGAATTATTATTATCAATGTATAATGTTTGAATATATAAATCGTTTACTTGTGCTTGTTGATTATTTCCCCATCCAAAATAAATATTTGATCTTGTTGATAATGTTCCATTTGATAAATAATAATTGTAAACAATCGAATCATATGTATTATCCGTTTTTTTATAAAATGTTGTAATTCTTAGTATAGCATTAGTTGAATTAAAATCAATTGTTGAATTTGATCCATTTGTTAATTGTATAACCCATCTTGTTCCTTTGGTAGTAGTTAATGATGAATGTACACTTTGATCTTTAAGATAATTACTATATAAAGTATTAGTATAACCATCTGATGAAGTCATATCATTAGATGATTGATTATCAATATATAAGGAATCTATGTATAAATTATTAAATTGCATATAAGTTAACTAAGAAATTTAATATTTTAATATTTTATTAAAATAAATATTTTAATAAAATATTAAATTATTAATTAATAATATTTTTAATTTAAAAATTGTAAATTATCATAAAAAAAAAAAAAAATGTATAATAATATAATGTTTTCTAAGTATAATTCAGATTCAAAAAAGGGATATACTATTAATGGTGACATAGTTACTAAAAATGTTGAAAAGTTTTCAAATATAAACGATACTTTAGCAGATCAAGAGACATCTTGGACAAATAATCCTAATTCTTGTTATCAAGATGGAAAAGTATATGACACTAAATATTCAAATTGTGATCCTACAACAAGTAATGTTGCATACTTTAGAGATACAGAAGCAGCAGAAACAGCAGTAAAAATTGGTAATTATTCATATAGTGATCCATGGTGTATACTTCCACAATTCAAAGTTTTTAAAAAAAATCCAGGAAAAGGTCCATGTCCGAGTGGATATAAAAAAATATCATCTCATCCGGTATTTAATAAAAAAAATAAAAATACTAGACGTAAAGCAGCTTTGAAAGAAGCAAAAAGTTGGTTCACTGGTGTAGATAATTACACACAAGATATGTTTTGTGCTGCAGAGAAGGCAGAACTATGGAAAAGAAAAAAATTGATGACTACTTATAAATCTTGTAGTCAAAGTACGGTTGATAATGATTTTAAAATTAGAAAAGAATTTTTAAGACTTGAAAGAGAATACAGAAAATTTAAAAAAGCAGGGAATAGAGCAAAAGCAAGTGAAATAGGAGAGAAGTTGGATAGATTTAGAGAATTAAATGATAGAACATGTTTAGAACCAGTAATGGAACCAAATGATAAAACTAAAAATCAATGGGGGAATTATTATCAAAACAATTCTGATTATGATGGTTATGATGTTGCTAAGTTAAAAGAAGATAAACAAAATACATATGGTTCTGGATGCGGATCTTATGGATGGAGTGGCAAATGGTGTCTAACTTATAAACAACCATCAACAATGATAGATACAGGTTTAGCAGGTAAAAAGAAATTTACAGAAGGTAATTTTGAAATTAATGATAAAATTATGACATGGAAAAAACCAGAATATACATATTATTGGCGTAGTGGATGGGATGAGAGTAAAAGTTGGGAACATCCAAAATTAAAAACTGAATCATCAAAAATACAATCATGTATAAAAAGATATGGTTCTTGTACTAGCAATTCTAATTGTGAATCAGGTAAATGTTTAGGAGGTAAGTGTTGCGGAAAAAATATGAATGATGCAGGATGTAAAGAATGTGATTCACAAGGAGATTGTAAAGTTTGTAAAAGTGGACGATTTAACGAAAAAGAAAAAAGATGTATGACATATGAAGAATCAGGAGAAGAAGACAAAAAAGAATTTAGTGACATGACAAACCTACACAACAGATGTAAAAATTATACAGTAGCACAATTAGATAAATTTATGAAGGGTGGAGAATGTGAAAACACAGGTAATTCAGATGTTGAGAGTCATAAAGAAACATTATTAGCATCATTAAAAGCTAGTACAGATAGTACAGCTACTACAGCTACTACAACTACTTCAGAAACAGAAACTACAGAAACTTCAGGAACAGAAACTTCAGAAACAGAAACTTCAGAAACAATAGTTTCAGAAACAGAACCAGCAGAATTAGTAAATAATGATGAATGTAAATGTAGAGCTGAAACCTTGACTGGATATGGTACAAGTAGTAATAATCGATATGGTAAATTTAATTGGTGTTCAAAATGGGGTTCTGATGGAAATTGTAATAATGAAGATGCTAAAAAAAGTTATAAATTTATCGATAAATATAGAACCTCTACACAGCACTGGCAATATAGTACGGGTAAATTTAAAAGGTATCCACAAGATATTCCTTTTGAAGAATGTATTGGAAAAACAGCTGATGAAGTAATAAAAAATGGAGATGCCGATGGTAGAAATAAAGAACGATTATATTCAAAAAGAGGGCAATCTAGTAAAATTAAACCTTTCAATGGATGTCACATTCATGAATATCAAACTAAAGATGAATGCAAAAATTTTGGCTTAGATCAAGACAAATGTAAAATTGTTCAATATGGTGATTACGATTCAGATTTTAAAAAATCTAGGTTTGGTGCATTTAATAACAAATGTAATAAAGGTTCAGCTAAGTGGAGAGCAGGTGGACGTTATCGAGGAAGATGTATAGAAAAACAAGAACCTTGCGTTGCAGGAACAGGGCCTACAGATGGTGACCAAAAGGCATGGTGCTTAACTGATGGTGGTGAAAAATGTAATAAAAATCGAGATTGGAAGTATTGTACAGATGCCCAAACTAAAAGGGACGAAGAAAAAAATAAATATTATACATTTAATCATGCTAATAATTATCAAAAAATTGCAAATAATGGAGGAAAGCATGTAAGACCTTATGATGATGATTCTAAAAAATTAGCTAAAATGGCTATAAAATATAAATATGGAGAAGAAACCGCTATTAGTAATAATTTGGTAGCTGAGTATTGTCAAGGTCAAAAATGGCCATCTCCTTATAGAACTACTAGTGAAATGTATAGAGTTAAAGATGTAAAAGGAGTGACAAATCAAGGAGCATCATGTGATTATGATGTTGACTGTCCAAATTATAGAATAACACATAATCAATGTATAGATATGTGTAAAAATGATAAAGATTGTAAAGCAGTTTTATATACTGGAGTGCAGAGTGATTTAACTCAACATGGAGCTTATTGTTTTAAATGCTCAGGTGATTTTAAATGGAAAGCACATCCAGAATCATCAAAATTTGGTGATACAACTTCTGGAAGACCAAATGGTTTCCATACATATGAAAAAAAAGAGGTTGAAATCGATGATGGATGTATTGAAGAATATCCTTATAAATCTAAATTTAAAACTAAATTTCCATTCTGTTTTAAAGATAAAAGTTGTACAGAAATGAATTATTACTTTCCAAACAAGAAAAAATGTGATAAAGGTAAGCTTGTTATATCACCAGGATGTACCAAAGAACATCCGTATAAATTTGGTAATAAGTGTTATATGAATGATGATAAATCAAAATGTAAAGAACCAAAAAAATATAAAATTGTAGAAGAAGGTCGACCTGAGGCAAATCTCATGACCTCAAAAGAATGTAAAAGCCTTGAAGATAATTTGGTAAAAGATCGTTTAGCTGATAAAAATACAGGTGGTAAAAATATGTTTAATTTTGAAGACACAGGATCTCATCCACATGGATGTCAAATTATTTCATATGATGCCAATACATGTAATAGGTTTTTTAGAGGAGAAGGTAAGTCTAGTGAAGAAGGATGTAAAATTCTTCGTTATAACACAAAAAAAGTTTGGGATGCACAACCATGTGGTAATAAAGGTTTTAATTGTATATTAAAAAATAATCAGAATGATGTAAAATGTAAAGATTATGTTCCTCACAGAACTTATCTGAGATGTCCTGCAATTGACAAGGAAGCACCTTTTGTTCCAGAACATGGATGTACATTTCTCCATCCATTTAGATCACAAATACCTGGTGAAGATAGATTCTGTTATAAATATAAAGCTTGTGGTCACTCTAAGGAATGTAGGAAATACGTTACCAATACTTATGATCCAAAAGCAATCAATATAGACAAAGGAATTGATAAATTTATTGATTGTACACCATACGGAGATAAACAAAAATTGCGAGAATATAACTATAGAACGGATGGGTACGGCCCTTCTCCTCAATTTTTTGTTGATAGTGAAGGTAAAATTAAAGAAACGGAGAATACTAAAAAGATGAGAAGTTCATCCGGTGTTGTTGGTAATTTTAGTAGAACTAAGAAGAAATTAAGGGAATATTTAAGAAATTTAATTATTGAGAGGAGCGATTTAACAAGACTAGAAAGATATGAAATGATTAATGATATGTATAATTATTTGGAAGGCAAATATCAGACAATGGTCGTATTATTGGAAGGCTTGGCCTTGAAAAAAATTAGAGAGGATATTAGAAAATTAGAAAAATTATATAGTAATAAAAATGAAGGTAAATATTGTACTACCAATTGGCCCACCAATTATAAAAATAGAATTAAGAGAAGTATGACAGTTAATGAATGTAAAAATGAATGTAACAAAGATGCTAATTGTACAGGAATTACACTTAGAAAAGGATATGGTGCTGATGATGGACATTGTGTAAAATGTATAGGTGAGTTTAAATTGGGCAATGATCGTGAAACAAGTGATGCATATAGGAGAAAAGTTAACTTTCGCGGTAAGTCTTTATGTTGGGATAAACCTGCATGTTCAGTTAATAAAAAATGTCATGATCTTATACCAAAAAAATGTAATTTTTTAGATAAGAAAGAAGGCGATTGTGATTGTCGAAATGCCACAAGAGGCTATGGTGAATATTGTTCTGATTGGAATAGTAATTCTAAACCATGGTGTTATACAAAATATAATAAAAGTATATGTGGTGATGATTTAGATGGTGAAAATCGAAAACGTTGTTCTAAGAATGAAGTTAAAATTGAAAATGATAAAATGAAACAGATAAAATTAATTGAGGAAAGGGCTAAAATGAAAAAAGAACAAGAAGAAGCTGCTAGAAGAAAAGCTGATGATGCAGCTAGAAGAAAAGCTGATGATGCTGCTGCTAGAAGAAAAGCTGATGAAAAAGCAGAAAGAGAAGCTAGAGAAAAACTTGCAAAAGATCAACTTATGAAACAAAAAGAGAAAGAAGCAAAGGCTAAAGAAAAAGCTGCTAAAGAAAAAGCAGCTAAAGAAGCTAATGAAAAAAGAAAGGCTGAAATAAAAAAATTTAAGGAACGTATAAAAAAAATTAAAAAATGTAATAAATTAAAAAATCTTAAATCTTATTTAGATCAAGCTTGTTCCCAGTATGAAGAAACTAAGGATCATTATGAAAAATTAAAACTAAAAGTAAAAAAAAAGAAAGAAAAAGCTGCTGATAAAGCTAAAAAAGCTCAAGAAAAAGCAGCTAAAAAAGCTAAAAAAGCTCAAGAAAAAGCAGCTAAAAAAGCTAAAAAAGCAGCTGATAAAGCTAAAAAAGCTCAAGAAAAAGCAGCTAAAGCACAAAAGAAAGCTGCTGATAAAGCTAAAATAGCTCAACAAAAAGCTGCTAAAGCACAAAAGAAAGCTGCTGAAAAAGCTGCTGAAAAAGCTGCTGAAAAAGAAAGAAAAAAGAAAGAAAAAGCTGCTGAAAAAGCTGCTGAAAAAGCTGAAAAAGAAAAATTGAAGGAGATGAAAAATAAGTTAAAATCTGCTGAAAAAAATGCAAAAAAACTAGCTAAAAAAGAAGCTGATAAAAAAAAAGCTGCTGAAAAAAGAAGAAAAAAGAAAGAAAAAGCTGCTGAAAAAAAAAGAAAAAAGAAAGAAAAAGCTGCTGAAAAAAAAGCTGCTGAAGAAGCAGCCGCAAAAAAACAGTTATATATAATTGGTGCTATAGTATTTTTACTATTTTTCTTTATGATGTTATTAATGTAATAATATTTATAAATATTTAAATTATAATTATTAAATATATTTAATAATTATATTTTAAGTTCATTAATAAAATTATTTGAAAAATTGTTCTTAAAAAATATAAATGCGTTTTCACATTTCTCTTGTAAAATATTTTCATCAGTATTTAAAATATTAATACAATTATTAATTATATTATCATATTCAGAAAAAAATATATAATCTTTTAGTTCTCTATAAAATTTATTATCATTATATTCTCCTAATATTACAATTTTATTGCAAATTAAATATGATAATCTATACAAATTATTACATTTATAATTGTTTGATCTAAATATATCTAAAACTATTTTACTTCTTGATATTAAATTATCTCTCTTATTTAAATCATATGTTTTATTCGTAAAGTAAAACTTAATATTTCTTTCTTTTAATTTTTTCATTAATATTTTTCTTCTCTTTGTTAAATCTCCATAAAATAAAACATCAATATCTTTTTTTTTAGTTAATTTAATTCTATTTAAATAATTTTCATAATAACCGAAAGGAAATAACTTAATATTTTTGTATTTATTAACTAAAATATTATAATTATAATCACAATATTCCCAGATAACAAAATCTGTATTTATTAATTTATCTAAACAATTGAAAATATCTTTTTTTCTGTTCTCACAACATAATGGTTCTGTATTATAAACAATAATCTTATTATTTTTAACAATATTTAATAATTCAATATTATTAAAGAATTGAACTCCAATTATCAATATTATATCATCATTTAATATTTTAAAATTTTTCAAATTATCTATCTTAAAAATTGATAAACAATCATATCCTAATTTCTTAAAATAATGTAATAATGAAGTCTGGAACATTAGAAATAATCTTTTAGCTTGTGTCCAAATTATTATTCTCATATATTATCTATAATATATTAATCCCTATATATATTTACAATTCAGCAATAATCTTGTCTAAATTTGTACAATTCTTAAAATGTTTTTCATAACCTGGTAGTAATCTTTTATTTTTCAGTATATCTATATAATGGATTTTATCTAAATCTATTAGATGACAATGACCACTTGGTAAACTATTATAAGGACTTACCATATAACCAAAGAAATACTTTTTGATATCTTTCTTTTTTGCCCATAATTCAGCAACTTCTTTAATTTTTAACAGAAAAATTGTAGCTTCAATTCTATCATATCTGTATAAACCCTTTCCAAAAAATATTGGATTTGACACAAATAAAGATGATGAATTAGAAATTATAAATTCATGACAATGAGACATGGATCCATTCTCAGTTAAAAACTCTGACTTACCATTAACATCATTAATTGATCCAGATTCTCCCTTCTTTGAATTACTACCTCCTCTACCAGATTTGTTTCTTACAATTAAATACTCATAATTACTGAGAACTTTCTTAACGGTAACTTTAGCCTTTTTATAGTCAATATTAAATTTTTTTACTAAATAATCTAAATTTTTTTTTGATAATTTTGAGTAATTAATATTCACTTGATCTATTTTTAAACCATTTGTTCTTTTACTATGATCTTTTAGTATTCCATAACCATATTTATCTACTCCATCAAATATACCAAAAAACTTACTAAAATGTGAAATACATTTTGGATCTACAACCGGACCATTTTTAGTTAGAATTATTCTTTCCTTCCAATAATCACTCAGTTTATTAAACTCAAAACTAATTATATTCGAAACTGTCGAGATCTTTATATCAAATATTTCACCAAATTCATCTCTTACAAATTTTTCTCTTATACCAATAAATCCTGTTCTCTTAGTTTTTTCAAAAAACAATGATTTATTAATTGTAAGATAAATGATTGTGAGAATAATTAATAGAAGATATATAATTAGATATAATATACTACTATCAAATGAACATGCAAACAATAAAAAGATTGCAGAAATAAATACTGAATTATAATCATAATTTAAATTATAATTTTCTCTATAATCATAGATACAAATTTCATCTGAAATACCAAT
>MDTB01194151.1_pt1 | contig 11023 bp, 21 predicted proteins | sample 811161 | NCBI WGS metagenome assembly MDTB01 (sample SAMN05326650, study PRJNA326480) | marine metagenome | isolation source: seawater | place: Mediterranean Sea | collected 2009
ATGGGACAATCCAATAAATAGTCACATATGAGAATCATTCTAATAGCACTGTTCATTACCAGCACAGCATGGGCAGGACACTCCATCAACAACGGAACCTGTGCGGATGACATCACACACTATGAAAACATGACTGTGAACAACAAACGTTCAGATGCACCACTGTATGCCAAAAGCCAAGCCATGTACGAGTTGGCCAAAAAGATGAACACTGTGAGACAGTGTGAGACCTACATGGAAGAAGCCCTGAGAATGATCAGAAAGACTGCGGGCGAATACCCAACAGAATAGCACACAGCCAATCCATTATAATACCACATTTTCACAGTTGACACATCTGACATTATGTTGTATTATAATGACATATGCCACTTACACCCATAGTAATAGAACAAACAAGCAAAGGTGAACGTTCATACGACATCTTTAGCAGATTATTGAAAGACAGAATCATATTCCTAGAAGGAGCAATAGAAGAGCACACAGCATCACTGTTGTGTTCACAACTGTTGTTTCTTGAGTCACAGGACGCAACCAAGGACATAACACTCTATATCAATTCGCCGGGCGGGCTGGTCACAGCAGGCATGGCCATATACGACACCATGCAGTACATACAAACAGACATATCTACCATAGTGGTTGGACAGGCCTGTTCCATGGGCAGTTTATTGGCATCAGCAGGTACCAAGGGCAAGAGATTCATGCTACCACACGCAAGGCACATGATACACCAACCTCTGGGAGGTGCTTCGGGACAAGCCACAGACGTTGAGATCAGAGCCAGAGAACTGTTGCGTTGGAAAGATGACCTCACAAAGATATATGAGAAGACCACGGGCAAACCACTGCAAACACTCAAAGATGACATGGAACGAGACAAGTTCATGAATGCAGAAGAGAGTGTGGCTTATGGACTAGTGGATCGAATAGTAACCAGCAGAGCACAAGACAACAAGGACACATAAAAAAAATCCAGCTGGTGAATCGGGTCTAAATAGATGCATGGATTCAAAACAAAAATATCAGTTATTCCAAAAGACACAGCATTTCTGCACTGCTCCGTGGAATCTATTGTATGTGGGAGTGGATGGAAGAATCAAAACTTGCACACACGGAGACGTCATGGGATATCTACAAGAGCAGGATATCACAGAAATATTACCCAATAAGAAATATCAATTCTTGAGAAAAGAAATACTTGAGGACAAGATAACAGACAACTGTAGAAATTGTTTGATGAAAGAGAACACCTCCAGTGCAGGCAAATACACAGGACTACGAAATCATTACAACGGGTTGGGTGTTCACAGCAGTGCTGATTACACAGACACAAAGCAGTTTAAACTCTCTGCTTTGGATTTACACTGGAGTAGTTTGTGCGATTTAAAATGTGTAACCTGTTGGGCATTTCAAAGCAGTAGTATTGCACGTGAAGAAGGCAAACCTGTGAATCACACACCACCAGCAGTGGCAGATCGCATTATCGAATATGTGGTAGCCAATCAAAACGAATTAAAAGAAATATACATGAGCGGTGGCGAGCCCACATTGATCAAATATAACCTTAAACTATTAAAGCAGATAGAAAAAAGACCCGACTTAATTATCAGAGTGAATACAAACATGCAGTGGAAACAAGACAATCAAGTACTACAAGAAATATTAAAATTTCCCAATGTGTTGTTCACGTGTAGCATAGACGGCATGGGAGACAAGTTTGATTATATTAGACGAGGAGCAAATTGGAACAAGACCTTGGCAAACATAAAATTTTTAAAAGCACAGTCAAATGTTGACCTAAGAGCCAACACCGTGTTCTCTGTGCTGACTGCACAAGAACTACCCGAGATAATCGACTACTTCATGGAAGAAATTGGAAGTATAGACCATACCATTAACCAACTATCGATGGGACAAGAGCGACTGAGATGCAGGAACTTACCAGATGAGATAAAAAATAAAGTTCGCGAACAGTTGAATAAAACTTTTTTAAAATATGAGACCAATCTAAACATAGCAGGAAACATAAAAAATTGTCTTATTGAACTCGACAACAATCATGATAGTGATGAATACAAAAAGTATTTTGACAAGATTGATGTGCTACAAGGTTCCAATTGGCGAAAACTATATCCGGAGTTGACATGAAGCAGGCACTGTTAATAGGTTGCGGCAACGAAAGAGGATCACGCATCATAGATGGTTGCCACGAAGCAGGCTATACTGTAACAAACATCGGATCGAGTCAATCTAAAAAGACCTCGGTCAAAAACATTCAAATCAATTGGAAAGACCTCGACCTTATAACTTTGCACAAGGTGTTAAAGGAAATTGATTATAAGATAGATTTTATTTTTTTTAATCAAAATGCTTCTAGCCTAGCAAACATAGATTTTACACAGCCAAAAGAAACAGTGGACACATGGAGTATAACCAAAAGTTGGGGTCACAGCTATTGGTTAAGCTGTCAGTTACCATACTTCATCATCAAAACGTTAGAAACAAATCTACACAACGAAACCATAATTGGGTGGATGCTGTCTAGCTTTATTGACAAAGACAAAGAGGATGTAACAAAACATCCAGATTATAGTGGATACAAGTTTACCAATTACCTAATTATGAAAAATTTTAATAACAAATATCCAAGTTTCGGAATTAATCCTGAATTCGAAACCAAAGACAAAATACAAAAGTTAATTACAGAAATTTGCAATGGCACAAAAAAGTGTAACGGTGAAATGTTTTAAGTTGACAAAAACAACAAAACAAGTATAATAAACAAAAGGAGAGCAAATGACAGACTCAGATGAAAAGCAAAGAGCACTAGACGCCTCGATGGAAAACGAGAGTGTGGGACACCAAGACGGTTATGGTCCTATGGTACAAATATCAATCAAAGAGTATGATAGGTTGAAAGAGAAACAACACTACATCACTGACAAAGGATGTATTGATATCATAGACAACATAGAAAGACTCACAAGAGCACTGAGAAAACATATCGTAAGAACAGATATCGAATAATTAATAGTATGTTTTATATTTGGCATACACTGATCATAGCCACGTTCATAGCAGTGGCATACTGGTTGGGCTACAACCACGGTGTGAAGCAAGAGGAGAAGCATGGCCGCAAAAAAGCCAAAAACTAAAAAGCCATACGAAAAGGTACGACTGGTGCCTGAAGACAGCAAGATGAAAGATCATGCTTTCTACTACTACGCAATGAAACCCGGCAAAGGTGAAAAGAAGAATCAAAAATTACGAATGCGTAAGTTTGACCCCGTTACCCAAAAGCACATATGGTGGGTGGAAAAGAAACTGCCGCCCCACAGCAAATGAGCATTATATCTGTACAGTTCACACTCAAGACCGCCACAGACTACACAGTGTTGCTTGATGGAGAAACTATTGTGGAACACTCACAGCCCACACTCGAGTTCAATACTCCCATACTCAAAGATCATAGAATGCACACACTGGACATACGTGGCTCTGTACAGGTAGAGAGTTTGGTGTTAGACGGTATAGACACAGAATATTACACGCATCATGGGTTCGTCAGCGATGGAGCCAGAGGCAACAGCGACAACAACAACGTTAGGTATTACTTTCAAACACCTGTGTGGAAGTGGTTCCTAGAATGGAAACAGCATGACAATTCTAAATACAGACTTATATCCAAAGCTCATTCGGGATTTCTTCCTCTTTGATCACAGTGTCAGCGATGGCACAGCACACAAGCCCGTCACACTGCCATTTGCATATGACCCGACGGAGTTGTTGCAGGAAGCAGAGCAACTGCCGTATGATGATAGACCAGTAAACAGATGTTATGTGTGGGGACCAACAGCACAGTCAGACCCAGGTTGTGATCTACTAACTTCCACAGACACAGACTACACAGCACAAATTGATCTAACGCCATATCCAAAGATACAGAGTTTCATAGACTCACTGAATGCTGTTGGACCAATTACCTATCTCACTTTTAAACGTATGAAGCCCAGAGGATATATCATGCCTCACATAGACAGTGAGTGCAATCCACACAAGATATATGTGCCATTGAGTTGGCCTACTGGTTCTGAATTCAAGATGTTCGGACAAGGCAACATAGACTTCACAGATCTTAAACCCAATTTAATAAACACCAGTGATGTCATACACTCTGTTGTGAATGATTCAGACGAACACAGAATCATATTCAGTTTCTATGCTGATTGGTCGCACCCTGGATGGAAACAGATAGCATGGCCCGACTCAAAATAATTGCATTCGGCACACAAGACTTTCTTGACAAGTACAGCCAAGGTCTAGTAGATGACTGTGCAAAGTTTGATTACGACTGTGTGATAACAGCAGTACCCAAAGAAGAAGCAATAGGACGTATTAATCAACACGTGTTTGATGGTATCATAGAACATCTAGAAACACAAGAGTACGATAGAATTTGTTTAATGGATCCTGAATGCCGTATTGTTAAACCATTTCCGAACGAATGGTTAGACTCTGAGCATCCGGTTATCTTCCGGAAGGTAAGAACAGATGAAGGTAAGCCAGATCCTAAGTTCACGTACTGGACCCCCGGCGCAATTGGAAATCAATTGCCATGCAGAATCATATGCCAACCCATGATACTGTCCAAAGCAGACGTCAAATGGATTAAACTTGCACACGACCTATCAGTGGCGGCCAGCGACATACCCAACGGCGAGTATGTTAGGAACGAACTGTTTCTAGAAACAGCACTAGTGTATCACAAAATAAAAACAATCGATGAATACTGTGTGTACAATCGTCAAGCAAACATACCACACAGAGCAGTCAAAGGCACTTGGGCAACAGAAGATACAATAATACAACACCCGGAACTTCATTCATTGTTTGATACAGATATGGTTTCGTCTCACGGCAAAGATTGGCAAATTAACATAATCACAAAAGATAAAGTAGAAACCAATGTGTTAGATATAAACACAGCCGAAAAGATACACGAAGCCATGTGGAAAGAACGAACAGCAGAATGGCTAACCTTTGAACAATGGCACGTGCAACCTAGCACAGGATTAATGAAGTATGGAAACTTCAAAGGCATGGTGTATCACCACAGCCTAGGCGATAAAATAAAAAAAGGCATTAACACTCCTGCGGTCAAACAATACAAGTCGGTCTTAACAAAAAATTTACAAGCTAATCTATAGTTGTGATGCCAACTGGCTCAATGGGCCAAGCAACTAGTACGTTGCGTTCTTCCGGCAGTGTTTCCACAGGAGGCATTTCAAATGTTCGAGGGCTATTTACGATTAAGCACCCTGTCACAAACAGTAACAGCATCAACGGATAAAAACGCATCTATTTTAATATGATTGCTTTGATTGACTTCTCGCCCATGTATACCTCTGTCTCTGCTTGACCTTTCCAACATTGATATTTTACACTAGCACTGTATTGTCTTTCCGCTTGTCTCTTGCCTCGTAGGCAAGCCGCCATGTTATCTTGAATTCTGTGTTCTTTGATTTCACCATTCACAAACATTAATAGAGCCACAACTGCTTCGATCATGATTATTCTCCGTTACCGTTCTTGTAAACTATTTCTCTGTCAGCATCTTTAAGTTCTTCGATATGTCTCTGTGCTTTTTCCATTTGCTTTTCTAAGAACTCGATATTGATTTTGTTGTTGGACATGCTGTCCAAATGCTTCTGCATTCTGTCGACTGTTTTGTACAAGTCCTCGATCAACATGAATTGCTCTATGTCTTGTGAACTTTGACCTAACTCACCTCTTGGATACTTGATTCTAAATTCTGTATTTTGTTTTACTTCGTTGTGTAGTCTTTCGTCTTCAGCACTCATGTCTTTCTCAATCAAGACAGTTTGTGTTTCTAATACGTTCAGTCTTTCTATTACACCAAAGTACGCCCACACACCAACAGCAACAGCCGCCACGATGGAAAGTAAATTCCTCATGGGCATTGATATTGATGTGGAGTCGCTAATCTTCATTATCGTTTAGACTTTTTCTTTTTAGTCTTTTTCTTTTTGGGTGCCTTACCGCCTACCCAGGCTTCATTGATATCTTTAGTAGACTTGTCGTCTGCTTTGTATCTGCCCTTCTTGCCTCTGGCACGTTTAGGTTCAACATCATAAGTTCCTATGATCTTGTCCCAAGTGATCGTTTTTAACCATCCGAACATAAAAAATACTCCTTTACTTCTTAAATGGATTTAATTTTTTGATACCGCTTGCCGCACCTTTTGTTTTAGACTTAACTTCAGAACCTACTTTCGCAGATAGTTCTTTCGCTTTGCCCATAACATCTGGCATCTTGATTTTCGGCATCTTTGGCATTTTAAATTTCATATTACTTCTCTCTTTTCCATAACGTCCAAGCACCGTATCCGATTGCTCCCCAGGCCGCTAATTTTGCCAATGGTCCTGCAATCAACACGACAATACCGCATAATATTAGTACTGCGCCATCCCACGATGTTCTTTCGTCTAGTCTACTTTTTACCCAATTAATCGGATTCATAAAAATCCTCCTTTTTAGTTTATAATGTATGCTTATTTATTTAGAGTTAAGGTGTATATATTTTTGTATTAAGTGATTGTATGCATCTAAATATGCCGGATCCTGCTTCTGCGGCTTTATTTTACGCATCTTCTTTAACTGCTCTTCTAATGAGCTGTTAGTTACATTACCTAAACAATATCTTTTTACTCCGTGCCTTCCCACAAATCCAGCATCCATGTAAGAAAATATATCTCCGTGTGGATCCAAACACACCTTTATTTGTGGAGCCTGTGTGTAATTTAATTCTTTGTGCGTAACTTGGACCAACGGTACATCCAATCCATTCATAGCATTTTGTAGTCCGTACCCGTAATCAACTTTGATACGATAATACTTTTTAACCTTCTCATCAAACTTTAATAATGCATCTTGTAATTTGTTTCGATCATCAACATTGTATCTGAAAGAATGATCTTCTCTTAATGAAATGCTATCTGCTCCTCCGATATCTATCATATATTCGAGTATGGTGTTTAGTTTACCAATGTTTTCTGACAAAAGCACATAGTTCAAATACAGCAGTGTCCGGTCTTTCCTTTTATTGTAATTGGTTAAGTTTTGTTTTACAACTTCATAGCCTTTGGCATGTTTGGTAGTGGCTACTGTTTCTTTATGATCCATACCATACAACGAAACTCGTATGTTGTCAAGACTATTGATGTAAGGATTTTTACGAAGCATCTTGTCGTTCAACAAAAAGCCGTTGGTAACTAATCGCGACACATAACCTCCGTCGTGTAAGTCTTTGCATATTTTTCCAATGTATGGACTGGTTAACGGTTCTAATCCTCCAGTAACTCCAAACCTATGTTTGTCAGAACCATCATCCTGTTCTATCACTTGACTAAAAACATTATCACTATCTCTTACCACAAAGTCATAATTCCTATTACAAAAATGACAGCTGAACATACAACTGGTTCCTGGATACAAATTTATTCTATAAGGATAATGGTAATTGCCATTTATAGCGGCTTCCATGGCACCACTTGCAATAATAGGTTGTAGTGTAGACCAATAAGGAGTGTCTTTAAACTGCATACTCGTAATTATTGGTATATTTGATGTGTTGACAAAATACTGACTATTGCTATAATAGTAGTATATTAAATAAATAGACATATATGAAAAACATAGGAATACTATTAACAGCATTAATACTAGTTGGTTGTTCTGTACCAAAGAATCCAAAAGTTTCTTTTGGTAAGAAGTGTGCAGTTCAAGATGATCAAGTGGTTTGGTCATATGCATGGTTGTATAATAAGAACACCGGACTAGAAGCCAACAAAGAAAACTGCAAACTTATTGCAGACTAATTTACAAATATATAATATTATGAAAAAGATATTGTTATCCATTTTACTGTTAACCTCGCTTAATGCATGTTCTGTACCACTGATTGGAAGTTTAACTTCAAGCGGTATAACAGGAGCAGTTACAGGCGAATACCAAAGAAGTTTGGTCAGTGGTGGAGTAGATATTTTAGTACACGAGTCCACAGGTAAAACTCCGGGACAACATTTGTACGCAATGATTGAAAACAAGCATACAAAAGAAAAATTAGAAAAACATTTTCCAGACAAATCTATTACGTGGGACGGCTTTGCTTATGATGACTTTGGATTAACTCCAATGGCGGCCTCTTATGTGGCACCGATCCCAACTATACACTAATGTATAAGATTTTAATCTTGGCTTACATGATTACTCAAAGCCCAATTGAAACTCAACAAACATTTCAAATGCAAAGAACATTCGACACAATGGAAGAATGTAAAAACGAATTGCTTTTACAGAAACCTGATGGTAGATACGAAGTAATGAACGAGTTTGTGATAGATGGAGACTTCAAATGGGATTGGTTAGTTGCAGGTTGCAAGAATGATAAGACAGGTGAAGAGTTCAGAGTAGAGCCAACATATCCAAAAGGCAAGCCTAAAGAATTACAAGGTTTAAATTTTTCTGATAATAGATTAGAAGTTTAGTAACCAGGCGGACCACCAAACACAGCTAGTAAGCCCAATAACACAAACAGTAGTATTGTAAATCTAATGTCCATCCTGGCTACCTCCATGTTTAATCCTTATTTGGTTTTTGTTCTTGTGCTTTCTTTTGGCAAGGTGTAGGATCAAACATACATCCTAACACATTTGCAATCGCATCAAGTTTAGAAATAGTCTCAAGTGTTGTAGGTTGTTTAGGTTGGTCGTGAGCCACTTGTGGTTTAACACACCCACTCATACCTGCACCTACTAGCATTAATACTAATATCACTATTAACCATCTTTCTAATTCTTTGTTCATCCACATATTTACCGACCTATCTTTTATAATTTTAAATACAGTTAACATGAAAATTTTAATATTAGGTGGACACGGATTTATAGGAAGTCATACCTCAAACATATTAAAACAAAAAGGACACACTATAGGAGTTGTTGACTGTTATCATCAATACTTTACGTTCCCCGACCAAGAGTATTTTTCTATTCTAAAACTTAGAAAAGATCACGCAACCAACGACAAAACATTTATCGGTAAAATTGAAGACGAGTCTTTTATGTCAAGAGTGTTTGAAGAATTCAAACCTGATATCGTAATGCATCTTGCAACATATCCAAATGCCAAAATGGTAGCAAGGAATGTTGCAGATGCTACAACCAATATGGTTACTGCAACAGCAGTGATATTAAATTTGTGTGTCAAAGCCAATGTGAAACGTTTTGTGTTTGCTTCTAGTTCAATGGCCTACGGAGAGTTTAATGGCGGCATACCCGACGAAACTGTTGCATGTAATCCAAACACACTGTACGGATCATACAAACACCAAGGCGAACGTATGTGTCAGATATGGAACAGAGAACACGGATTAGAATATACTATCATGAGACCAAGTGCATTGTATGGCACACGAGATATGGTTACAAGAGTCATTAGCCAAATGACAAGGTCAGCAATTACTAGAAATCAAATAACAGTACAAGGCCCGGAAAACAGATTAGATTTTAGTAATGTTACAGATGTCGCTGATGCATTTGCAAGAGCGGCAACAATAGATACTGCGGCAAATCAAATATTTAATTGTACCAAAGGTTACGGTAGAACAATATTAGAAGCGGCAGAACTAGTCAGAGATACACTAGGCAAAGGTGAAATACAAACAAAACCACATGATCCTTTCTATCCAAATAGAGATACTCTCAACAGCGATAAAATTAAAAAGTTATTAGGGTGGAATCCAACAGTCGATATAGAACAAGGCATACCAAACTATGTTGAATGGTTCTTAAAACAAAAGTGTTACAATGAAAAATAAAAAGATATTGGTCTTCTCACCCCACGCCGATGATGTTGAAATGGCTATGGGCGGAACAATGGCAAAACTTTCTGTAGATAATGATATTGTTTTAGTTACTTGTATATTGCCAACAGAAGATAGGGCAGGTAATCATGATCAACAAATGATAGATAACAGAGGCATTGAACAAGCCAAAGCGGCAAAGATACTCGGAGTAAGATTACATTTAATGAATATAGATGTATACAACTTTACCTACAACAGAGAGTATGTAAAATTATTTGATCAATTGATATCTGCACACGAGCCAGATGTTGTGTTTAGTTGTTGGGAACACGACACACATCAAGACCATCAAACACTAGCAAAGACACTTTACTCTGCACTACGTAAGAATAATATTTCGTACTATATGTATGAATCAACAAACGTAGGTGGAGGAATAGGCAGTCATCAGTTTGCACCACAAGTGTTTGTAGATATATCCGGAGAGCCTTTGCAGAAGAAGATTGAATCATTGAAGCAATATAAAACATATATTGGTAATGTCACAGACTCAATAATCGCAAGATCCAAATACAGAGGTGGTATCATAGGCGTTGATCACGCTGAGTCTTTTCAAGTTATTAAGCAACTAGAATTATAATTTGGTATTAGAATGAGTCGGTGATATATGTCCGGCTACTTTGCCTTTGTTTGGACCTTCCTTAATCCTATATCCTGATGTACCATTCCCATTCACAGCAACTACCGGTCTAGAACTTGCTAAAGAGTTATTTGCTCTTTCCTTCATTCTTGCCTCACGGAATTGTTTGTGTAGATGATCGAATCGTCCCATGTCACTCTCCTTTTTACGGTTGAGTGCGTTCCTTCAGCATTGTGCCTACTTCCGTCCTAAATGGATGAACGTTGTAAAATTACTTATACGATAATAGCATAACTGGCCTGCAAAAACAACATAAATGACCGGTAATATAGCGTCGTATACAACGAATCCACATACTGTTTTACCACCGCTGTACGTTGCTCTTAGACGCTTTAAACGGTAGACATATAGGTGTTTATAGTGTAATATAATTACTGTGACGCCGCTTTAGCTCAGTTGGTAGAGCAACTGATTTGTAATCAGTAGGTCCGCGG
>MDTB01209615.1_pt1 | contig 11023 bp, 8 predicted proteins | sample 811161 | NCBI WGS metagenome assembly MDTB01 (sample SAMN05326650, study PRJNA326480) | marine metagenome | isolation source: seawater | place: Mediterranean Sea | collected 2009
AAATTAAAGTATGGAAAAAAATCATATGATGTTATTTCAAATAGGAAATTCAGCAGATTAAAAATTCTAAATATTATCAATCTTCTCAATCAAAAATATGTTGGTGAGGTAAATAGCAGCTATAGAATTAAGAACCTAGCTATTTTAATTGGGCCTTTGCATCTTTTTTCTTACCTATTAAGTGTAATTGGTGTTCTTCTATTCCATTGGAAAAAAGATAAGTACCTCAAGCTACTATTAATGCAATATCATTTTGATAGCACCATCTTCTCAAAAATATTCAATGAAGCAAATCTGAAGATATTATGGACAATGTATGATGGAGGAGAGGATGCATTAATCAAAAGCCAGGCAATCGAAATCAGTGGCGGTTATTTTTGTGGATCACACTGGAGCCATTATCCTATTACATGTATTGATAATCAGAAATGCTACGATGTATTATTTACTTGGAGTGACCATTTCTCAAAAATGCTAAATGAGTACTATCAGTCAAAAAAGACTTACATAGTCGGTTATCCCTCAACTGACTACTTAGAAAAATACATTGATGAAGCAAGAAGAATCCGTGAGATGCATTCTGAGAATTTTTTAATAACTTTCAATGACAATACTTACTTTAATGACGGGCCTGTTTCTGAGGAATCATACTACTCTTTTTATAACCTTGCCCTAGAAGTTCTGGAGAAATTTGATCAGACAGTAATATACTTAAAGCCCAAAAGATCTAATCACTTTAAGCGTTATATAAAAAACAATAAAAGGCTAGGTAAATATATTGATGAAGGAAGGTTAAATCTATTAATTTCAGATCATTCTAGATCAAAAGTTCCACCAGCTTTTCCAGCTTTATTTTCAGACCTAGTTATTGGTCTTGGCTTGAGTACCACAACAATGGAATCAACTATATCAGGAGCTTTGTCTTTCAATATAATTAATGAAATGGTTTTTAAGCATAATGAATTCTATAAAAAAGGGTTAAATAAGATTGTTTTCAATAATAAAGAAACCGCAATAAAAGCAATAGACAAGGTCATTACTCATAAGGATAATGACGACTATTTGGAATCATTAGAGCATTATAAAATTCTCGATTCATTTTTAGATCAAAATGCAAAAACAAGAATATCAAAGGCGTTGCTAGAGATTGCAGGAAATAAACAAATTATTAGCTGAGATAAAGAATGCACACGTACCCAAAATTAGATGATGAATCTATTCAGAAATATAAGCTGAGTAATGAAGATGAACTAGAATGTAAGTATGGTTTACCAAAAGAGATATTATTTTGTAAAAAGTGTGTCATATCAAATCAAAGACCAAATTCAGCAATAGAAACCCAACACGTAATTTCGACTAAGAAATCAACGATAAACTTTGATGACAATGGTGTTTGTGACGCATGTAGAACAGCAGAAAATAAAAAGAGTATTGATTGGCAAGAGAGAGAGCGCGCGCTCATTGAATTGTGTGATAAATACAGGAAAAACAATGGGCATTATGATTGTTTAGTTCCTGGCTCAGGCGGTAAAGATAGTTTCTATGCATCCCATATTTTGAAATATAAGTATGGAATGAATCCGCTTACAGTAACCTGGGCACCTCATATATATACAGATTGGGGATGGAAAAACTTCCAATCCTGGATGGATGCAGGACATGATAATTATTTAATGACTCCAAATAAGCGAGTACATAGATTACTTACCAGGTTAGCTTTAGAAAATTTGTTACATCCTTTTCAGCCCTTTATGTTGGGACAGAAAAATCTTGCTCCCAGAATGGCTCATTTATTCGACATTCCTTTGGTCTTCTATGGAGAAGATGAAGCCGAACATGGAAATCCAATCGAAGATACAAAAAATGCCATCAGGGATGAAAAATATTTCTCAGCTGATCAAGGCAAGGATTTTTTTCTTGGTGGAGAGTCTTATAGTAATCTTATAGAAAGTTATGGCTTATCACAGTTAGATTTAGATCCATATCTTCCAATTCAAAAGTCTGCACTGAAAGAAAAAGAAATCCAAGTTCAATACCTTGGATATTATATTCCTTGGCATCCTCAGGGTGCTTATTATTATGCAGTTGAGAATGGAGGATTTATACCATCTCCAGAGAGAACTCTGGGTACTTACAGCAAATATAATAGTATTGATGATAAGATTGATGATCTGCATTACTTTACAACATACATGAAGTTTGGGATTGGGAGAGCGACTTATGATGCCTCGCAGGAAGTTAGAAACGACGAAATCAATAGGGATGAAGCCATAGCACTAGTAAAAAAGTATGACGGTGAGTATCCAGATAGATTTGAAAATGAGATTTTTGAATATCTATCAATAAACAAAGAAGAATTTACCCAAGCATCAAAAATGTTCGAGCATCCAATGATGACAAAAGAATATTTTATCAATTTATGTGACTCTTTCAGATCACCTCACATTTGGAAAAGGGAAGGTGATGATTGGTTGTTAAGAAAATCTGTATTTAATTCAAATTAGCTTTTTAAGGTACAAAATTGAGAAATATCAGACTGATAGCAAGACTTGATATCAAGGCTCCCAATCTAGTTAAAGGAATCCAACTTGAAGGGCTAAGAAAGCTTGGTGATCCAAATATTTTTGCTAAAAAATACTATCAAGAGGGCATTGACGAGATTTATTTTGAAGACATTGTAGCAAGTCTATATGAGAGAAATAGTCTTGTAGAGATAATTAAAAGAACTACAGAGAATGTTTTTGTTCCAATTACAGTTGGAGGAGGATTAAGAAATATTAATGACATTAGTTCAGCTTTAAGGTCTGGTGCAGATAAAGTTTCGATAAATACTGCAGCGATAAAAAATCCTGAAATCATTAAAAAAGCAGCAAAAAGATTTGGCTCTCAGTCAATAGTTCTCTCTATTCAAGCTAAGAAAAATACCAACGGTTGGGAGGCTTATTTTGATAATGGGAGAGAGCATAGTGGGATTGATGCAGTTGATTGGGCCTCAAGAGGAGAAGAGCTTGGAGCAGGCGAACTACTGGTGACCTCTGTTGATAAAGAGGGGATGGCAAAAGGCTTTGACTCTGAATTAATAAAAGAAATATCTTCTAATGTATCCATACCGGTTATAGCAAGTGGAGGCATGGGTAAATTAGATCATTTGTCAGATGTTATAAAATTAGGAGGTGCTGATGCTGTGGCAATGGCACATGTCTTGCATTATGAAATTTTAACTTTGAATGAAATAAGAGATTACGCTTTCAAAGAGGGAATTCCTATTAGGAATATTTAGACGGCCTTGAAATGAAAAAAGATGTAACTATTTTAGACTATGGAATAGGTAACCTATTAAGTGTTAGCAGAGCAATACATGAATCAGGTGGTATAGCAAATATCACTGACGATAGAGAAAAAATCGCAACGGCAGATTATCTGATATTGCCCGGAGTTGGTAATTTCTCCTTAGCTATAAAGGAGTTGAGAGACAGAGGTTTTGAGGAGTCTATTTTGAATCATCAATCAAAAGAGAGGCCATTGCTTGGGATTTGTCTAGGCATGCAATTATTTTTTGACTCAAGTGAAGAGGAAGGTCTACATAAAGGATTGGGAATTATCTCTGGTTCAGTAAAATCAATTCCAACTAAAAATCAAAGTGGATTCAGCCATAAGATTCCACATATAGGATGGTCACCACTGGAACTAAATTTGAAAGAAGATAATGAATCAAAATCGATATTGAATGATCAGCATGATGGACAGTTCTTCTATTTTATTCATTCGTATCAAGGACATGTTGATAAAGCAGAGGAATGTATAGCTATCACAAAGTATAATGATCTAAACATTACTGCTGTTATACAAAAGAATTATGCAATTGGATGTCAGTTTCATCCGGAGAAAAGTGGCGAAAACGGAATAAAATTCCTAAAAAGCTTCTTGAGTTATTAGATTTCAAATGAGAAGTTTAAATCAATTAAATTACTTTCATCTTAAAGAGATTGACATAACCAAAGGTTTCACTACAACAACTTTAAATATTCCAAATAGAGTTTTGTCTTCAAAAGATCTATTTAAAAAGTTTCTAAGGTTTGGCTTTATTAAAACTTTCTTTCGATATAGACAACAAAAAAAACTGGAATAATAAAAAAATGGAGAAAAAAATGAGAGATATAAAAGTATCTAATATGACGATTGGAAATGAGTATCCAGCTTTCATAATTGCTGAAGTTGGAATCAATCATAATGGATCTATTGAAAATGCCATGAAGCTTATTGATGAGGCCCATAAGTCTGGAGCATCATCGGTCAAATTTCAGACTTATATAACTGAGAAGAGGGTTGAAAAAGATGCTCCTATATTTGATATTCTCAAACAATGTGAGTTAAGTTTTGAGGATCAAGAAAAATTATTTAATTATGCAAATGAAATCGGATTAGTTGCCTTTTCTACACCTTTTGATAATGAGTCTGTTGAATTTCTTGCTCAAATTGGAACGCCTCTCCTAAAAGTTGCTTCATTTGACATCGTCAATAGACCACTCCTTGAAAAAATTTCAGATGCAGATACGCCCTCAATAGTATCAAGGGGCATGGCTAGTGAAAGTGAGCTGGATGAAGCATATGATCTTTTTAACGAAAAGTCAGTTCCGCTTGCTATTTTGCATTGTATTTCTGCTTATCCTATCCAAAATCTTGAATCAATAAATATGAGTACTATGGCCTACCTTAAAGATAGGTATAAATGTGTAGTTGGTTTTTCTGATCACACAATTGGTCCAGCTGCATCAATTTGTGCTGTTGCAATGGGCGCTAAAGTGATCGAGAAACACTTTACATTAGATAAGAATGATGAAGGGCCTGACCATATAATGAGCGCTGATCCTAAAGAGATGCTTCAGATGATTTCAGGAATAAGAGATGTTGAAAAGATGATTGGCAATCCAGTCAATGGACCAATACCAGAAGAGCAAGATATTCTCCAATATAGAAGGGAAAATTAAATTTATGATTATCTTAGATCTTTCTTCAAAAGAATCTTCCTTAAAAGAAAGAGTCTCAAGGGAAATGCTAAGGGTAATAAGCTCTTGGAATAAAGACTCTGAGGTTATTGATTTCAATAGCGTTTCGGAGCTAGAAGACACTATATTAAAAACCAAATCTAAGGTAATCATATCTTTATATGGTTTACCACTAGATGCTTCTAGTATGCTCAAAGATCTGGGAGTAATACAAATTATAATCGGCAGAAACGACAATTTGATTGATTGCGCTGACATTTTTATTGATCCGCTGGAGCCAAAATCATTTCAGCATTTTTTTGGGTCAGATTTCCTTCCAATAGAAGATTTATCAGAGAATATTCTAAGCGAGATTAGTCAATATTTTGAGGTTGATAAAGATGTATTCATTAAAAAGCTATATTCAAATAGAGCAAAAGAGTCCCTCTGTGAGATATTACAAATATTTAAACTATTGGAGTGGGACAGCGACTTTTTTGGATTCAATATCGGGTATATCTCATGTAGAAGATTGACGAAAAATATTGAATCATACATCAAACAAAAGAGCCGTGAACTGAATATTGATATGATCCAATATAATTGTAATTGTCACGATCAGGTAAGTATTCTAACAGCTGAGAAAAATGACTACTCTTTTGTTGATGTCAGAGTCACTTTTGAATTGATGCTTCAAAAGATGAGCATGAAAAATAGTGAGTTAGATTCAATCATCTTTAGGAAAGGTGAAGAAAAAGATATTAGAAAGTTGAGAAAGACTGCCGGAGAAATATACACTTTAAGTCGATATTACTTTGATCAGAAGTTTGACCATGAAAAGGTAAGAGAATTCTATGAGGGCTGGCTTGAGAAGGGCATTAGGGGCGAATATGATGACTATTGCTTTATTCTTGAGGTAGATCAGAAAGCTGTAGCTTTTACTACGGTTAAAGAGAATGATGATGGCACGGCAGATATTGGCATTGTTGGTGTCGATAAGAATTATTCTGGCCGATCCTTAGGAACCATTCTTCTTGAGAAGGTGACAAATGAGTTGAAGAAAAAGAACCTGAGTGTCCTGAGGGTAGTGACGCAAGGGAGAAATTATCCTGCTCAGAGGCTGTATCAAAAATCTGGTTTCATAACTAATCAAATGGAGCTTTGGTATCACAAATGGCTAAATGACTAGGTATGACTAAAGAATCAAATAAAAAAACATTGGCCATCATTCAGGCAAGAATGAACTCATCCAGACTGCCTGGTAAAGTTTTAATGCCAATAAATGGAAGACCAATGCTTGATTACATGATCGAGAGGATATCATCATCATCAGAAATTGACGACTTTGTAATTGCAACAAGCATAGAATCATCTGATAATCCGATTGAGGAATTCTGTGTAGATAATAATGTTAATTTTTTCAGAGGAAATTTAGATGATGTTCTCGATCGTTTCTATGAGGCTTCAAAAATATCCGATGCTAGCATCATTGTCAGACTCACGGGAGATTGCCCATTGGTTGATCCAAAGATTTTAGATGCGATGATTGGGATTTATAAGAAAAATAATTATGACTATATTGCTAACACAGCACCACCTGAAGGAATTACATTTCCAGAAGGGATGGATGTTGAGATTTTCTCTAGAGTAGCTCTTGACAGAGCTTGGAAAGAGGCCAAAAAACCATCTGAAAGAGAGCATGTAACATTCTATTTTTGGAAAAATGAAGATCTATTTTCTACGTATAGATTTGATCTAAGTGAGAATTTATCAAACTATAGATTGACTGTGGATTACCCTGAAGATTTTGAATTGGTTAAATGCATCATAGAAAACTTCTCTGACCAGCTCAATAACACTGACTTGAATCAAATTGTAAATTTCCTTGAAGACAATCCAGAATTATTAGCTCTTAATAAAAATATTGAATCATTCTCAGGATGGACTGCCTCTCTAGAGGAGGATAAAGTAAAAGGATATCTCTCATGAGAAGGAAAATAAAAAATAGCTTAAATATGCAAAAAAGGGCAAAAAAAAGAGTACCTGGCGGCACTCAATTACTGTCTAAAAGATCAGAAATGTTTGCTCCTAATCAATGGCCCGGATATTTCTCATCTGCAAAAGGCGTATATGTTTATGATTTAGATGATAATAAATACCTCGATATGAGCATTATGGGTATTGGAGCAAATGTACTCGGTTATTGCGATCCAGATGTAGACCGAGCGGTTAAAGAATGCATAAAAAAAGGCAATAGTTCCTCATTAAACTGTGCAGAAGAGATAATTCTTGCAGACCTTATGACCGAGCTTCATCCTTGGTCCTCGATGGTGAGATATTCAAGATCTGGTGGCGAAGCAATGGCTCTTGCAGTTAGGATAGGTAGAGCTTTTTCAGAAAGAGATAGGGTTGCTTTTTGCGGTTATCATGGATGGCATGATTGGTATTTAGCAGCCAATTTGAATTCATCCAGTGAGTTAGAGGATCATCTTTTGCCAGGATTAGAGCCAAATGGTGTTCCAAAAGGCCTTGAAGGTACAGCGCTTGCCTTTAAATATAATGATATTGATTCTATTAAGCGCTTATTAAAAAAATATCCTAATGAGATTGGAACAATAGTTATGGAGCCTCTCAGGAGCGAATATCCAAAAGAAGGTTTTTTAGAAGAAATCAGAGAGCTGGCCGATCAAAATCAAATAGTCCTAATTTTTGATGAGATTACTGCAGCTTTCAGGATAAATAATGGTGGCGCACATCTGAGATTTAATATTGAACCAGATATTGCGGTCTTCGCCAAAGCAGTAAGTAATGGTTATCCAATGTCAGTAATACTCGGTAAAGAATCTGTAATGCAAGCCGCTCAGTCTACATTTATTAGTAGCACCTATTGGACCGAGAGAATTGGACCAACTGCCGCGATAGCGACTATAGAAAAGTTCATTGAAAAGGATGTCTCTTCACATTTAGATCAAATTGGGACCCAGATACAAGGAATCTGGAATGAGTGCGCTGATAGCCATGATCTTGATATTCATGTTTCTGGATTGCCTGCTTTGAGCCATTTCTCATTTAACTATCCTGATGGACAAGCCATGATGACTTTATTTGTTCAACTTATGCTTGATCGAAGTATTCTGGCATCCAATAGATTTTATGCATCATATGCACATAGCCAGAAAAATGTAGATGAATATAAAAATGCGTGCGATGATGTTTTTTCAGAAATAAGGGAAGCCATTCAAAAAGGCCAACTCAACGAAATTCTTCGTGGGCCAATAGCACAATCAGGTTTCAAGAGGTTGAATTGAGCAGCCATAATTTTGGATGTTCACAATATATTAGATTCCTATGAAATTTTTCTTAAAAATTGTTTCTTCTACGCCACTCTATAAGACAATTATAATTATGCAGTTACTATCAAGTGTTCTTACCTTTGTGGGAATACCCCTACTTGTTCCTATAATTGAATCTGCACAAGCCAACATGGCTAACATTGAACTGCCAAATGAGACATTAAATTGGTTCATTGACTCAATTGGAATTGATAAGTCTTTCAAAAGCATACTTTTATTTGTTTTTCTTGTTTTCATTTTTGCAGAAGGCATAAAAATGCTCTCCAATCTTCTTGCACAGAAATCTAGGCTGAGATTGGTGATTAAAAGAAGGAATGCAGTACTCGAGAATTATCTTCATACTGATTGGCAATTTCTTAATAGAGATAAATCTGGTGAAATGAGCGACTCAATAATAAGGCAGGCAGATTTGTCTGGCTATGTTCATTTGAATGCAATAAGACTAATTTCTTGGTTAATACAATTCGTTACCTATTTATCTCTCGCTTTCGTTATATCTATAGACGTCACACTTCTTGCTTTGATCGTTTATTTCTGTATTTCTATACTTAATTTTATAAATTCTATTGGATATAAGAAAGCCTCTGATGAGTTCCATCATCTAAGTTTAAGGCTTGCATCATTAGTTTCAGACTTTCAAACAAATAGGAAGCAATATAAGTCAACATCGGTTTTTTCTCTATTTGAGCCAATAGATCTCACTGTGAAAGACTCAGCTAAAAAATACTTTAACCTTACAATTCGAGATGAATTACAAGGTTATTGGATCCATATTTTAGGATTTGGTTTTTTGGTGACATTATTGGCATTTTTTGAAAGCTTTAATTTAGGTTTCTCAGAGTTGATAGTTTTGGTTCTAGTCTTTCAAAGATTATCCCCGGCATATCAGGGTACTCAAAAAGGATACCTGGACTACAGAAGGGATGTTCCAGCTTATGATCTAATGGTTAACCGAATCGATGCAATTATCAAAAATAGAGAAAATAATGGAGATGAAATCGTAAATCCCAATTGCGATATTGAATTTAAAAATGTTAGTTTCTGGTATGTGAATCCAGATATGGTTTTGCAGGATATTTCATTCGATATTAATTCAAATGAAACAATAATGATTATTGGAGAGTCAGGATCTGGGAAAAGTACAATTTTAGATCTAATTACAGGGCTTTTGAGGCCATCAGAAGGAAAAATTCTTTATGACAGCAATGAAGCAGAATCAGTTAACTTTAAAAAATTTAGAGAGAATATTTCATATGTAGGACAGGATGTAACGATACAAGACGGTACAATTCTTGAAAATATAGCCTTAGGCTCAGATACAAATGTCAGTCCGAATTTAATTTCTGAAGTCCAGTCAGTTCTTAGCAAAGTTCGTCTTCAGGCCTTTGAGTCAGAGAGTGAAGATGGCGTCTACTATGAAGTTGGTGAAAATGGATCAAACCTTTCAGGCGGACAAGTTCAAAGATTGCTTCTTGCGAGAGCCCTTTTTAGAAAACCTTCTATATTAATACTTGATGAAGCCACTAGCAGCTTAGATACGAAAACGGATAAGCAAATCAATGAAGTTCTGAAAGACATAAAAGGTCAGTCAACAATTATTCTTGTAACTCACAAGTTAAATAATCTTGACCTTGCCGATAAGGTGGTCTTCCTTAAGGGTGGAAAATTATGCGAAGTTGGTACTTTAGAAAAGCTGTTATCAAATAAAGGTGAATTTCAAAAATTTTATGAAATTCACGAAAGTCAGAAATAATGAATGAAGAAATAAATAAATATTTCAAGGATTCAAAAATCCTGGTTGTAGGAGGCACAGGATTTATAGGAAGAAATATAGTCGAGAGTCTAAAAGATGACGCTGGCCATATTTATGCAATGCATCTATCAAATTCAGAATTTCCATTTGATCATCCAAATGTTTCAAATATTTTACATGATCTATTATTAGAAACCGACACCAAGAAAATAATCAGGAAAATTGCACCCGATTATGTTTTTAATGTCTCAGGCTACATAAACCACAGTCCTTTTTTTAAACAAGGTTTTGATGTAATCAAAAATCAATATTTCACAACTTTAAATCTTATTAATGCACTTAATGAAATAAACATAGAACGCTATGTTCATACAGGATCTAGCGATGAATATGGAAATCTTAAATCTCCACAATCAGAATCACTTAGAGAATCTCCGCGTACGCCTTATTCAGCATCAAAGGTTGCAATCTCTCATACGCTTGAGGCAATAAGCAAATCTGACGATTTTCCAGCTACTATATTAAAGTTATTTATTGTCTATGGACCTTATCAGGGGAAAGGCAGGCTGATTCCAGATGTAATTAAAGCATTGCTTGCGGATGAAGAGATTAGCATATCTTCAGGGCAGCAAAAAAGGGATTTCTGCTATGTAAAAGATGTTGTTGATGCAATTAAGCTATCTGCTATCAAAAAGAATGCGATTGGAAAGAGCATAAACATAGGATCTGGAAGAAGCATTGCCGTTATAGACATTGTTAAGAAAATTGAATCAAAAGTCGGGACTGGAAAAGTAATTTATGGAGGTAAAGAGATTAGAGAGCATGAGAATCTCGATTTGTTTCCTGATACCACTCTTGCAAAAAAAATATTAGAATGGCAACCTTCGACTGATATTGATATGGGTATTGATCTTACAATTCAACATTACAAG